>OLQV01000054.1_pt1 | contig 116058 bp, 108 predicted proteins | sample 1672371 | NCBI WGS metagenome assembly OLQV01 (sample SAMEA3136676, study PRJEB25190) | human gut metagenome
AACGCAGTCAGACAGCTCTTTTTATATGTTATAAGCTCTATCATCATGCTGCTTCATTTTCCAATCTCCTGCAGCTTTTCACTGATGCGCACAAGTGTCTGCGTATCGTCATCGCCTAAGGCTTCCTGAATTTTCGCCTGTGTGCGCTCCCAAATCGGGATTGCCAACTCCAGAACGTGTTCACCTTCCGGCGTCAATGTGAACACCTTTCCGCGTCCCTTGGTCGTTTCCACGTAGCCGCGTGTCTGCAGCGGCTTGATATTCCGGACCATCGTGCTCCGGTCGAGCCCGACCCGCTGCGCCCAATGCGTGATATTCGCGCTGCCGAGTCTGGACAGATTGACCAACAGGTAATACTGCGCAACGGTCACGCCGGATGGCTTTAAACAAGCGTCTTAGATATCGGAGAGCATATTTGCGCTCCGGCGGAGATTCGTGCAGTAGCAAATACTTTTGTATGGCTGCGTTCCCATGATGCCTCATGTCAGTCGTGAAAGATCCCTCGGTCGAAAAAGATGCTCTTGCCGGAGATCGAGATCGGAATGCCAAGCCACAGGACGTTTTCGGCATACCCCATTTCAGTGGCGGCCTTGCCGACAGAAAACATGATGCGAGTATCCACGGTATCCATCGCGGCGGACATGACTGCAGAAGAAACGGTAATGCCCAGGTCGATATAGGCAAACGTTCAGTTTCCGCCGGCGTTTTTGCAGTTGCCGCAATTATCAAAGCCGCAATAGTCGCAGTGGGGCACGCCGCGGTATGTCTGCTCCGCGCCAATGAGAACTACCGCATGTGCCCGGTGGATGTTGGCAGCGTCCCGGCCGTACCAGGTGTTCATTTTGTCGCCCATTTCGCGGATGCCGAATTCCTCCATCTTTTTCGCAGCTGTTCCTTCTCGTCTCCGGTCAGGACGCGCGTGTGCATCGTGTCCTTCCCATGCGCCTTCGGGGCAGTCCGCGCGGCCGCGCACATCTTTTCCGCCGTGTGCAGAGCAGCCTGTTCTTCAAGATAATCACTTTCGTACAGCATGATGAGCCTCCTTGCGTGTATATGCACTGTGTATATACGCGATACAACAAATACGAAAGGATGTCAACAAAAACCGCCGCCCAATTCCGCAAAAATCAGGCAGCGGTTTCTATGACAAAGCTCACAGCGCGTTGCGCTGCTCGGCCGGCATGCGATACTCCGGCTTGACGTGGTAGGCAATCTCTGCGTACTGCCGCGCGCGTGCGCGCAGCGAGAAGTTTCCTTTCTGGCTGGACCAGACGTACAGCTCGTGGCAGATCAGATCCGTTGCGATGCGCGACAGCAGATCCGGCGGCTCTTTGGAGTCGATAATGCCTGATTTGGCGCAGTTTGTGGCCAGTGTCGCAAACAGATCATCGAGCGCGTGCACAGCTGCGCGGATCCCCTCGGGGGATTCGAACTGCATGATGAACAGCGTGCTTGTGAGCTCGGGGCCGAAATCATAGGCGATGGCAATGAAGCGGTCAAACAGCTGCCAGATGCGCTCGAAGTCATTGTCTGCGTGCGCAAATTTCATAAAGCTCGCATCATCGTTGTGCTGCGGCTTTTCCACCATGTATTCCAGAATGCTGCGCTTGCCGTTGAACGAGGAGTAGAACACGGAGCGGGAGATGCCGCATTCCTTGCAGATCTCGTTTACGGTCACGTTGTTGTATCCGTTGCGCTTGAACAGGGAGATCGCGGCTTCCGCGACTTCCTCTTTGAACTTTCGGGCAGAATCTTGCATCCATAACACTCCTGACGAAAATTGTTCTTGTTTTTCAAACATTATACGATATTTGTCTCCGCGGTTCAACACACAAAAAAATCTATTCGCAATTTCTTTGCAGATTTTTTGTGACTTGTTTCAAAAATGCTCCGGACTCCTTGACATTGCAGGGTTAATTAATTAACATAGCTGCATCCGAATCCGTTCTTGTGTCGGAACGGGCGGATGTCGTTTGACTGCAATCTAAAGAAGAAGGAAGCGATAACATGACAAAAGACGAGAAAATTGCAAAGCTCGGAAAAGTAATCACGGATCGCGCGACGGTGTTGTTGGGAAAGGACAAGATCACGCCGGATTCTCCGGAGTATCTGGGCATCAACTCCGCCCTCAAGTTCACGGCGGTGAAGTATGACGAGAAGATGGCGGACGATATCCTCGATATCGCTCTGACGATGAAAAAGCGTGTGCCGCTCACGATCGAGCAGCTCGCAAAGAAGAACCCGCAGTTTGACAGAGCCTATCTGGAAAAAGCGATGCAGGCCATCAGCGAGAGCGGTCTGGTCGAGTTCCATTGGGAGAATCTCGACGGCAAGAACCCGAACCATGAAAAGCGCTGGGTGCTGGACATGTTCGTTCCCGGCAGCGCCGAGATCATGATGATCAATCCCGAGCAGTCGGACATGTTCCCGGAGACGGCCGATTTCTTTGAACGCATGGCCTATCTGCCGCTGGCGGGTATTACTGAAATGGTGCCGCCCGGAGGCGCCGGAATCGGCATGCACGTCATTCCGGTCGAAAAGGCGATCCCGGCCGAGAGCAAGTCTCTGCCGATCGAGCATCTGTCCCACTGGCTCAAGAAGTATGAGGGGCATATCGGCGTGAGCGTGTGCTCCTGCCGCAAGCAGCAGCGCATCCGCGGTGAGGGCTCCGGCGACGTTGAGGGCGAGTGGTGCATCGGCGTCGGTGATTTTGCCGACTACTGCCGCGAGACGAACCATGGCCACGACATCACCTATGAAGAGGCGATGGAGATCCTCCAGAAGGCAGAGGATCGCGGCTATGTCCACCAGATCACGAATATCGACGGCGAAAACAAGATCTTCGGCATCTGCAACTGTGCTGTCGGCGTCTGCAATGCGCTGCGCACCTCGCAGCTGTTCAACACGCCGAACCTGTCCGCCTCCGCTTATGTGGCTGAGAGCGACCCCGAGAAGTGCGTGGCCTGCGGCAAGTGCGTCGAGACCTGCCCGGCCGGCGCTGTCCGCCTCGGCCAGAAGCTCTGCACCAAGGAAGGCCCCATCCAGTATCCGCACCATGAGCTGCCGGACGACACCAAGTGGGGCGAGGATCACTGGAATAAGAATTATCGCAACGAGAACGGCTGCATCCAGACGTGGCCGACCGGCACGGCGCCCTGCAAGGCTGCCTGCCCGGCGCACATCGCCATCCAGGGCTACATCAAGATGGCAGGCGACGGCCGCTATGCCGACGCGCTCAAGCTCATCAAGAAGGATAACCCGTTCCCGGCTGTCTGCGGCAGCATCTGCAGAAAGTACTGCGAGGATGCCTGCACCCGCGGCACCGTCGACGAGCCGCTGGCCATCGACGAGATCAAGAAGTTCATCGCCGAGCAGGATATGAAGGCCGAGCACCGCTACGTGCCGCCCATGAATTCCTGCACGCACGAGAAATTTGACCAGAAGATCGCCATCATCGGCGGCGGCCCGGCCGGCATGTCCTGCGCCTACTTCCTGGCTATCGAGGGCTACAGCCCGGTCGTGTTCGAGAAGGAAGCCGTGCCCGGCGGCATGCTCGTCAACGGCATTCCGAGCTTCCGCATCGGCAAGGACGTCGTCAAGTCCGAGATCGACGTGCTGCGCGAGATGGGCGTGGAGTTCAAGTGCGGCGTCGAAGTCGGCAAGGACATCACCATCCAGCAGCTGCGCGAGGAAGGCTACCAGGCGTTCTACGTCGCGGTCGGCCTGCAGCAGGCGTCGAAGCTCAACATCGCCGGCGAGGATCTCACCGGTGTCAAGAGCGGCCTCGACTTCCTGCGTGAAGTCAACGCCGGCAAGCTTAAGAAGCTCACGGGCGACGTGGTCGTCATCGGCGGCGGCAACGCGGCCATCGACGTGGCGCGCGCGGCCCTGCGTCTGACCAAGGGCAGCGTGAATATGTACTGCCTCGAGAAGGACGAGGAGATGCCCACCGTGCCGGACGAGAAGAACGCCGGCATCGCCGACGGCGTCGTCATCAACAACTCCTGGGCGCCGAAGGCCATCCTCGGCGAGGGCGGCAAGGTCACCGGCATCGAGCTGATGCGCTGCGTGTCCGTCCGCGACGCGAGCGGCAAGTTCGCCCCGGTCTATGACGAGCATGAGACCATCACCGTCCCGTGCTCCAACGTTCTGGTCGCCATCGGCCAGCGCTCGGTCTACGGCGACGTTCTGGCCGGCACCGCGGCGGAGACGGCTGACGGCCGCCTGATCGCACACGACGCCGTGACGTTCCAGTCCAACGAGTCCGATATCTTCGTCGGCGGCGACTGCGCCACCGGCCCGAAGTACACGATCGATGCGATCGCGACCGGCCGCGAGGGTGCGGTGTCCATCCACCGCTTCGTCAACAAGGGCCAGACTCTGACGATCCACCGCAACACCCGCGAGTTCAAGGAACTCAATAAGGACGATATCGTTCTGCCGACCGAGAAGATCAAAAAGCCCGCTCGTGCCGCCGTTGCCATCGACAGCAAGAAGGTGCGCACCATGCAGGACGACCGCGTGACGTTCACCGAAGAGCAGATCCGCTCCGAGGCGTCCCGCTGCCTGAGCTGCGGGCGCAGTGTTGTCGACCCGAACAAGTGCATCGGCTGCGGTATCTGCACGACCAAGTGCGAGTTTGATGCCATCCACCTCAAGCGTGTGCGGCCGCAAAACAGCAAAATGATCCCGGCTGAGGATAAGTTCAAGGCAATCGCGCCTTATGCCGCCAAGCGTCAGGTGAAGATCATCAAGAAGTCCCTTACGGACAAGAAATAAGTATCCATCATGCGGCGGGCACAGCATCCCTTCCGCTGTGCCCGCCCTCCCGAAAGGAGCCCCCCATGCACGAGCTGAGCATCGTTACCTATGTCGTCAAGCAGGTGCAGGAGATTGCCAAGGAAAACAACCTCACCGAGATCGAGTCGGTCACGCTCGAATTCGGTGAGGTCTCCGGCATTGTGCCGGAATATCTTGAAGATTGCTGGAATTGGTATACCAAGAAAGAGCCGATCATTCATGGCACGAAATTCCTGTATGAGATCATCCCGGCCGTCACCTGGTGCGACGACTGCAAGCAAACCTATCCGACCGTACAATACGGCAAAACATGCCCGCATTGCGGCAGCGGCAAGACCTGGCTGCAGCAGGGCAACGAGATCAATATCAAGCAGATTGAGGCGCGCTGATCGCGCCGGGCCTTCTGCCTGCGGGCAGCAAAGATACACAAAGGCGGTCGCGCAGCCGCTTTTGATAGAAACACAAACGAAGAGGGAGTGAACCATGAAAGACCTGAAACACCTTTTATACTTCGAAAACCTTTTGCAGGAAGCGCACAATGACCTGATCGCACAGGCGCAGAACGAGGGGAAGATCTGTGTTGCCTATGCCTGCGAAAACACGCCCGAGCCGCTGCTGAACCTGCCCGGAGCGTTCTCAACGCGCCTGCGCGCGCCGCGCACCGGCTCCATGGAAATGGCCACATATTACATGACCAGCTTTCTGTGTGAGTACAGCCGCGCGCTGCTGGAGCGTGCCATCGAGGGCGGCTACAATTTTGCCGACTGCATGATCACGCCGGACGGCTGCTCGATGATGAACCGCGCCGTCGAGAACATGGAGCTGCTCAAGACCATGGGCAAGAGCAAGCCGAAGTTCTTCTACGAGTACATGGAGATCCCGATGAAGGCCGACGACAACGGTCTGAATCTGTATGTGCTCCAGTGCCGCAACCACATCCTCACGCCGCTGCACGAGCACTACGGCATCGACGTGTCGGACGCGGCCATCCGCAGCGCCGTCGCCGAGCACAACCATGTGTGCGAGCTCATCCGCGCCATCGGTGAGTACCGAAAGGGCGACAATCCGCGCATCACGGGCTATGAATTCCACGTCATCACGCTTGCAACCTATGTCGCGCCGAAATACCTGCTCATCGACAAGCTGGAGGAGACGCTCAAGGAACTCAAGACCCGTCGCCCGGATAAGAAAAATCCGTACCGCGCGCGTGTGGTCGTTGTCGGCTCGGAGGTCGATGATATCGACTTCATCAAGCTCGTCGAGGACACCGGCGCTTATGTCTGCGCCGACCGCTTCTGCTACGGCTCGTTCCCGGGCCGTGATCCGATCACGCTGACGGACGACGAGGATGCGCTCACGCAGATCTGCCGCCAGTACATGAACCGCGCCCAGTGCCCGCGCTATATGGATATGCCCAAGATGCTCGGCCGCCGCGAATATGTCAACAGCCTTGCCAAGGAGTATGCGGCTGACGGCATCATCTACGAGCAGATCAAATTCTGCGACCCGTGGGCGTATGAGCGTATGCTCGGTTCGCACATTCTCAACGACGACTATGGCTATCCTGTCCTGTCTGTTGACCGTCCGTATAACATCGCTTCCTCCGGCCAGATGCGCACCCGTGTGCAGGCATTCGTGGAAAGTATGGAGATCAAGAAGATTCAAGGGGGGAAACAGTGATGTCCAACAAGAGAATCGGCTGCGAAAATTTCGGCAAGTTTTATACCGAGGGCAAGGTGCGCAACCGCCGCGAGTGGCGCGGCGTCAAGGACACGCTCTATGATTACAGCCGCTGGCTGCACATCATGACCATCCTTGCAAAGTTCATCGTCAAGCCGCGCAACATCAAGGCCATGTTCCGCTATCGCTGGATGGCCAACTATCTGGCCGTGCCCATGATGGTCGACCGCCACACGCAGGGTCTGCGCGATGAATATCTGCGTATCTGCCACCTGGAGCAGGACCTCGTCATTGAGGATGTGGCAAAGCTGCTCGACAGCCTCTTCCGCGGCGACCGCCGCATCGGCAACGATAAGAAGTTTTCCGACAAGGTCGTGCTCGTGGATGAAAACGAGATGACTGCCGTCATGATGGGCTTCCCGACGCTCAAGTGCCTGAGCCGCGAGACGCCGTCCACCTACGTCTCCGTGCTGCTCAACCAGCACGCGGCTGAGCATTACATCGATGTTGCGCAGGAATACGGTCTTGCCGGCGACGTCTGCCCGATGCCGGAGGCCGAGGCCGGCGTGTCCATCGACGACGATGCGCCCGTGCTCGGCGCCTGCGCCGTGCAGTGCAATACGACCTGCGACGGTTCTCTGCTCGGCAACGGTGTCATCTCCAAGCGCCTCGAGCTCGAGGACGGCATCCCGGTGTTCCAGCTTGCAGCGCCCCTGCGCCACCGCGAGGATGATGTGCAGGAATACGCCGCGCAGGAGATCCGCAACGCCATCGCCTTCATTGAGGAGCACACCGGCGAGAAGTGGGACTGGAAGGCGTACTTCGAGTGCGCAGAGCGCGTGAACTATGCCACCAAGTGCCGCCTCGAGTGGCTCGAGATGAACAAGACCGACTACCCGCAGGTCTTTGGCTCCAACCTTGCGCTGTATACCGAAACGAACTACATGGCTATCTGCGGCAAGGTCCCCGCGTTCCGCGAGGCCGACCGCAAGATCACCGAGCTTGCCGAGCGCGCCTACAGCAAGCGCAAGCGCGCCGCCAATGCGTACCGCCACCGCGCCATCGTCTGGGGCGTGCAGTCGCACTTTTACATGGACTTCCTTGTCTGGCTGCTCAACTGCTGGGGCATCGTGCCGCTGACGGATATGCTCTCCATGGTCTCAACGCGCGAACTCGTCACGGAGGACACGCCCGAAAACCGCGAGCAGGCGTATTACGACATGGCCTGGCTGACCGAGAACATGATCATGCGCAACCGTACCCACGGCGGCTACAAGGTCCTGCTCGACGAGCTCTGGGAGTACTGCGAGCAGTTCAACGCCGACATGGTCATCCTCTGGGAGCACATGAGCTGCAAGGCGCTCGACGGCATGCACGGCCTGTTTGAGGAGCGCGCCCGTGAGCACGGCATCCACCTTGTCTGGGTCACGCACGATCTGTTCGACCCGCGTGTCATCTCGCGTCAGGGCGTGCGCCAGCAGGTCAATGACTATATGCGCACCGTCATGCAGGAAGAGCCTGTGGATCCGAGCCTGGAGATCCTGAAGGACGAGAAGTCCTGGTAATCAGAGAGGAGATCGAACATGAACAATTTGAAATGCAAGCTGCTCAAGGCCCTGCTGGGCATGTCACTCGGCGCACTGGGCGCATTTGTGGTCACGTTTGTCGTCTACTTCTGGAATCTGGACATGAAGCTCACCTCCGTCATGGAGGGTATTCTGCTCAAGCACTACGACCGGATCGAGCGCAACCAGCACCTGTGATACCAGCGTTTTTCAGCACCCGTCTGCCACGGCAGACGGGTGCTTTTTTGCAGCCGTTTTTCGCGTGTAAACAATTTGTGAAGTCCCTTGACGTTTTGCGTGAATGTCCTTATAATGCGTAGCGTGCTACATATTCGGAGGTGCATCATGGAGCAATATCCGATCGGATGTCTATTAAAAATGATCACGGATAAGATCAAAATACAGGCTGACGCCAGCCTTGCGCAGCATGATCTGACGCTGACGCAAAGCCGTGTCCTTGGCTATCTGGCTCGAAACGGCGGCATGGCGACGCAAAAGGAGATCGAGGGCTTCCTGCAGGTGTCGCACCCGACCGTGGCGGGCGTCATCGGGCGCATGGAGCAAAAGGGCTTTGTGTCCTGCCGGCCCGACCCGGCGGATAAGCGCAGCAAGCTCGTCTGCCAGACACCGCGCGCCGCCGAGATCGCACATCAAATGCAGGAGACCGTTGCGGCTGCGGAGCAGCAGATGCTCCGCTCGCTGACACCGCAGCAGATCGCGGCGCTGGAATCGACCCTGCGCACGATCTATGCCGACCTCGGCTGATCTGCCTGCAAACCCGGAAGGAGGAAACCCATGCTTCATACATTGACCCGCAGTCTGCGGGAGAACAAAGGCCCCGCGCTCGTGACGGTTTTGCTCTCGGCGCTGGAGGTCGTGTTTGAGATCGTGATCCCGCTGTTCATGTCCAACCTCATCGACTTCGGCATCGAGGGCGGCAGTATGGCGGCGGTCTGGAAGTTCGGCGCATTTTTGCTGCTGCTGGCGGCATTCCAGCTGGCGACCGGCGTGCTCGCCGCGCGCATTGCCGCGCGCGCGTCCGTCGGCTTTGCGGCGAACCTGCGCGAGGATATGTATAACAACGTGCAGACGTTCGCGTTTTCAAACATCGACAAGTTTTCCACCGCATCCATCGTCACGCGCCTGACGACGGACACCACGAACGTGCAAAATGCATTCCAGATGCTCATGCGCATGGCGATCCGTTCACCGGTCATGCTGATCTTTTCCATGATCGTGTCGTTTCGCATCAGCCGCGACATCTCGATGACGTTTCTCATTATTCTGCCGATCCTTGCGCTGGCGCTGTTTTTCATCATCCGCAGCGTGTTCCCGATCTTTTCGCGCGTGTTTCGCACGTATGATGAGCTCAACAACGTTGTGCAGGAGAACGTCCGCGGCATCCGTGTCGTGAAGTCGTTCAATCAGGAGCGGCACGAGATCGGTAAGTTCGGCGCGATCTCCGAGCGCATTTATAAGGACTTTTCCAAAGGCGAGCGGCTCATCACGCTCAACGCGCCGCTGATGCAGTTTTGCATCTATACGTGCATGATCGTGATCTCGTGGCTCGGCGCGAAGGCCATCATCGCCAGCGGCAACGATCCCGCGCTCGGCCTCACGACCGGCAATCTCACCGCGCTCATCACCTATGCCATGCAGATCCTCTCGAGTCTGATGATGCTCTCAATGGTTTTTGCCATGCTGACGATCTCGCTCTCGTCCGCGCGGCGTATTGCCGAGGTGCTCGAGGAGCGGACGGATATCCCGCAGCCGGCGCAGCCGGTCATGACCGTGCGCGACGGCGCGGTCGACTTTGACCACGTGAGCTTTGTCTATGCCTCCAAGGCGGACAAAAAAGTGCTCGATGATATTGACCTGCATATCCGCTCCGGCGAGACGATCGGCATCATCGGCGGCACCGGCGCATCGAAATCCTCACTCGTCCAGCTCATCCCGCGTCTGTACGACGTGACCGGCGGCAAGCTGACGCTCGGCGGCGTGGACGTGCGCGACTATGATCTGGATACTCTGCGCGGTGCCGTCGCCATGGTGCTGCAGAAAAACGAGCTCTTTTCCGGCACGATCGCCGAAAATCTCCGCTGGGGCAATGAAAACGCCACGGATGAGCAGCTGCGTCATGCCTGCAAGCTTGCGTGCGCGGACGGCTTCATCTCCGCCATGCCGGACGGGTATGACACCCATATCGAGCAGGGCGGCACGAATGTCTCCGGCGGCCAGAAGCAGCGCCTGTGCATCGCCCGTGCGCTGCTGAAAAAGCCGAAGGTGCTCATTCTCGATGACTCAACGAGCGCCGTCGACACGCGCACGGATGCGCAGATCCAGCAGGCGCTCTCAACCTACATCCCCGACACGACGAAGATCATTATCGCGCAGCGCATCAGCTCGGTGCAGAATGCAGACCGCATCGTTGTGCTCGATGACGGACACATCGACGCCGTCGGCAGCCACGATGAGCTGCTGCGCACGTGCGAAATTTACCGCGAGGTCTATGAGTCCCAGCAGAAGGGAGGCGAGGACGATGCGTGAACGCCCGAAATTTGACGGCCGGACGCTCAAACGCCTGCTGTCGTATATGCGCGCCTATAAGGGCACGCTCGTGCTCGTGACGGTCTGCATCCTGCTGAGTGCGGTCGCAGGTGCGGCCTCGTCCATGTTCCTGCAAAAGCTGATCGACGGCTATATCGTTCCGATGCTCGGCACAGCGTCGCCGGACTTTTCCGGTCTGATCCGCGCGCTGATCACCATCGGCTGCGTATATCTTGTCGGTACGCTGGCCACATGGCTGTATAACCGCCGCATGGTCACGATCGCGCAGGGCACGCTCAAGCGCATCCGTGACGAGATGTTCGAGAAGATGCAGAGCCTGCCCATCCGCTACTTTGACACGCATACGCACGGCGACATCATGAGCCTGTACACAAACGATACCGACACGCTGCGCCAGATGATCGCGCAGTCCATGGCACAGCTCGTGTCGTCGGTGTTTACGCTGGCGGCAGTGTTTTTCTGCATGCTGTACATCAGCGTCTGGCTGACGCTGATCGTGTGCGCCGTCATGGCACTCATTCTCGTGTTCGTGCGCAAGCTCACCGGCCGCATCGGCGGCTACTTCATGGCGCAGCAGACGGCATTGGCCGATCTCAACGGCTATGTTGAGGAGATGGTCAACGGTCAGAAGGTCGTCAAGGTCTTCTGTCACGAGGAGCAGAGCAAGGCGGAGCTGCGCCGCCGCAACCGCGTCTGGGCGGAAAACGCCGCGCGCGCCAGCGGCATGGCCAACAGCATGATGCCGATGATGAACGCCGTAGGTTATCTGCAGTATGTCATCATCGCCGTCATCGGCGGCACGATGGCGATTGCCGGCACGCCGAACCTCGGCCTGACGGGCATGAACACGCTCACGCTCGGTATGATCGCATCCTTCCTCACGCTCTCGCGCGGGTTTACAAACCCGATCTCGCAGATCTCCAACCAGTTCAACTCCATCGTCACGGCGCTGGCCGGTGCATCGCGTATCTTCGCGTTCATGGATGCCGAGCCGGAGACGGACGACGGCTATGTGACGCTTGTCAACGCCACGGAGGAAAACGGCGCGCTCGTCGAGACCGACCACCACACGGGCCTCTGGGCGTGGAAGCACCCGCACAGCGACGGCACGGTCACATACACGAAGCTTGCTGGGCGTGTCGTGTTCGATCACGTGGACTTCGGTTATACGCCGGATAAAGAAGTCCTGCATGACATCACGCTCTATGCCGAGCCCGGCCAGAAGGTCGCCTTCGTCGGCGCGACCGGCGCCGGAAAGACGACGATCACGAATCTCATCAACCGCTTTTACGACATTGCCGACGGCAAGATCCGCTACGACGGCATCAACATCAATAAGATCCGCAAGGCAGATCTGCGCCGCAGCCTCGGCATCGTGCTGCAGGATGTGAACCTCTTTACCGGTACGGTCATGGAAAATATCCGCTACGGAAATCCGGCTGCGACGGATGATGAATGCATCGCCGCGGCGAAGCTTGCCAACGCAGACCATTTCATCCGCATGCTGCCTGACGGCTACAACACCGTGCTCAAGGGTGACGGCAGCGGCCTGAGCCAGGGGCAGCGGCAGCTGCTGAGCATTGCGCGCGCGGCCGTGTCCGACCCGCCGGTCATGATCCTCGACGAGGCGACAAGCTCCATCGACACCCGCACGGAGGCGCTCGTGCAGAGCGGCATGGATAAGCTTATGGAGGGGCGCACGGTGTTCGTCATCGCGCACCGGCTCTCAACGGTCAAAAACGCCGACGTGATCATGGTGCTCGACCATGGCCGCATCATCGAGCGCGGCAATCACGCCAGGCTCATCGCGGAAAAGGGCGTCTACTATCAGCTCTATACCGGCGCGTTCGAGCTGGAATAACGCGGGCTTGCAAGCAAAGCGCGTGTGCGGTATAATGTCCGCAGTGCATTTCATTTGTCAGGAGGCAGAGCCATGGAGTACAGAAGATTTGACAACACCATCGTCGCCCGCATCGACCGCGGGGAAGAAGTGCTCGAGCAGGTCGCGGCCATTGCGCAGGCCGAGCAGATCAAGCTTGCGAGCGTGCAGGCGCTCGGCGCAGTCGGGGAGTTTACGGTCGGTGTGTTCCACACGGCCGAAAAGCAGTACCACGCGAACTCCTTCGCGGGCGATTTTGAGATCGTCTCGCTGACCGGCACGATCAACACGATGGACGGCGCATTTTACACGCACCTGCATATGAGCGCCGGCAATGAGAAGGGCGAAGTGTTCGGCGGGCATCTCAACCGCGCCGTCATCAGCGCCACCTGTGAGATGGTCATCACGGTTATCGACGGACGGGTGGATCGTTTCCACAGCGAGGAGATCGGCCTGAACCTGTTCCAATTCTGAGCCTCTGTGTCAAAAGCACGCACGGCTATGAGTCGTGCGTGCTTTTTTGCTGCCTTGATCCTATATTCCTATTGACAACATAGGGATATAGGCATATAATTCACCTCGATGAGGTAGGAATTGCGCCAAGTTATCCGCAGCCTCTCAGAATTCATGTATATCGTATGCAGCCGTGCCGTCAGGCACGGTTTGCCATTGGGAACGGAGGATACATATATGAACAGCAGCCTGCTTGAAGTCAGCGGCCTGCGCGTGAGCGCGGGTGAGAAAGAGATCCTGCACGGTGTGGATCTGACCGTCGGCAAGGATGAGACGCATGTGCTCATGGGGCCGAATGGCACCGGAAAGTCCACGCTCGGCTATGCGATCACCGGCAATCCGGAGTATACGGTCACAGCCGGCAAGATCGTCTTTGACGGCGAGGATATCACGGAGCTGCCGGTCAACGAGCGCGCGAAGAAGGGCATTTTCCTGTCCTTTCAGAACCCGCTCGAGGTGCCCGGTGTGACGCTCAGCGCGTTTATCCGCAGCGCACTCGAGCAGAAGACCGGCAAGCGCATCCGCCTCTGGGACTTTAAGAAGAAGCTTGCCGAGACGATGCAGCTGCTGGCGATGGACGCTTCCTATGCCGAGCGCGACCTGAATGTGGGCTTTTCCGGCGGTGAGAAAAAGAAAGCGGAGATCCTGCAGATGCTCATGCTCGAGCCGAAGCTTGCCATCCTCGACGAGACGGACTCCGGTCTGGACGTCGACGCGGTGCGCACGGTCTCCAAGGGCGTGCAGCTCTATCGTGAGCGCGTGCACGGCTCGCTGCTCATCATCACGCACAGCACCCGCATTCTCGAGGCACTGACGGTGGACGCCGCGCACATCATGGAGCAGGGCGTCATTGTGAAAAACGGCGATGCATCGCTTGTAGATACCATCAATGAAAATGGCTTTGGCGGCATCCGGGCAGACTGAAAGCGAGGCGATCCGAATGAAGGAAAAAAGTCAGGTCGCGGACATTGACCGCAGTGTCTATGACATCCGCGACAAAGAGGACGATGCCTATCGTATGCAGGAGGGCCTGACGCCGGAGATCATCGACAAGCTCTCCAAGGAAAAGGGCGATCCGGTCTGGATGCAGCAGTTCCGGCTGCAGTCGCTGCAGATCTATAACGAGATGCCGGTTCCGGATTGGGGCCCGTCCATCGAGGGACTGGATATGGACCACATTGCGACCTATGTTCGCCCCAAGACCGACATGAAAAACGACTGGAAGGACGTCCCGCAGGATATTAAAGACACCTTTGAGCGTCTCGGTATCCCGCAGGCGGAGCGCAAATCGCTTGCCGGCGTCGGCGCGCAGTACGATTCCGAGCTCGTGTACCACAATGTCAAGGACGAGGTGGCCGCGCAGGGCGTTGTCTATACCGATATGGAGAGCGCGCTCAAGGGCGAGTACGCCGACATGGTGCACAAGTATTTTATGAAGCTTGTCACACCGCGCGATCATAAGTTTGCGGCCCTGCACGGTGCGGTCTGGTCCGGCGGCTCGTTCGTGTACGTTCCGAAGGGCGTGCAGGTGTCCATCCCGCTGCAGTCGTATTTCCGCTTGAACGCCAAGGGCGCGGGCCAGTTTGAGCACACACTCATCATCGTCGACGAGGGTGCGAGCCTGCACTTCATCGAGGGCTGCTCGGCGCCGAAATATAACGTCGCGAACCTCCACGCCGGCTGCGTGGAGCTGTACGTGAAGAAAAATGCCAAGCTGCGCTATTCGACCATCGAGAACTGGTCGAAGAATATGTATAACCTCAATACAAAACGCGCGCTCGTGGAAGAGGGCGGCGTGATCGAGTGGGTTTCCGGCTCGTTCGGGTCTCATGTCGGCTGCCTGTATCCGATGAGCGTGCTCAAAGGTGATAATTCCAAGATGGAGTTCACCGGCGTCACGTTTGCCGGTGCGGGGCAGAATCTTGACACCGGCGCGAAGGTCGTGCACATTGGCAGGAACACGAGCTCGTATATGAATACCCGCTCGATCAGCAAGAGCGGCGGCATCAGCACATTCCGCAGCAGCGTCGTGGTGCAAAAGGGTGCCAAGCACGCAAAATCCTCCGTGTCCTGCCAGTCGCTGATGCTCGATTCCGAGTCCCGCTCCGACACCGTCCCGGCTATGGACATCCGCACGAAGGACGCTGCCGTCGGTCATGAGGCCAAGATCGGCAGCATCAGCAACGAGGCGGTATTTTATCTCATGAGCCGCGGCATGAGCGAGGAGGACGCCCGCGCGCTGATTGTCAGCGGCTTTGCGGACAACGTCTCCAAGGAGCTGCCGCTGGAGTACGCGGTGGAAATGAACAATCTCATTCGTCTGGAGATGAAGGGCAGCATCGGCTGACCGCACATTCCGAAAGGAGGGAATATCGTGAATACGAGCCAACAGCTGGTCGTCAACAAATTGCCGACCAGAACATGGAACCATCTCAATGTCAACGAGGCGACCATCCCGTGGAATGCGGCCGAAACGGCCGATCTCGGGACGGACACCTATCAAATTACAGCAGAAAACCGGACGCAGCCGCTGCATATTGACCTGACCGGAGCTGAGGGCTACAGCCGCAAGCACATCGCGGTCGATGTGGCCGCCGGTGTGCAGGCAACGGTATATATGGTGCTCGATACGCAGGGCAGCTTCGCCGTAGAAACGGCGTTCAAGCTCCACGATGCCGCGTCTCTTCGCCTTGTGCAGGTGCTCGGCGCGCGCAGCGGCGCACTGCTCTACGCCAAAACGGACGCCGACTGTGCGCCCGGCGCCGGCGTGGACATGACGCAGATCCTGATGGGGCAGGGCGACCTCTACTCCGATAACGGCACGGAGCTTGTCGGCGACGGCAGCCGCTATTCGGCGCAGATCGGCTATCTCGGCCGCGGCAGCCAGACGATCGACGTCAATGTTGTCGTCAATCATTATGGCAAGAACACGGCCTGCGAGATCGACACGTCCGGCGCGCTCAAGGACGCGGCAAAGAAGGTTTTCCGCGGCACGATCGATTTCAAGACCGGCTCGTCGAACTCCGTCGGCAACGAGAAGGAGACCGTGCTCATGCTCGGCGACGATGTTGTCAACAAGACGGTGCCGCTCATTCTCTGCGCCGAGGAAAACGTCGTCGGCAACCACGGCGCGACCATCGGCGAGCTCGATGACGAGACGCTGTTTTACTTTGAAAGCCGCGGCATCTCGCGCGAACTGGCCGAAAACATCCTGGCTCGTGCGTCCATCGAGCGTTTTGCCCGCACGGTGGATGATGAAGCGCTGCGCGCACAGATTCTTCAGACGCTGGAGGAGGAACTCAACGATGACGCATGATTATAAGCAGGATTTTCCGATCTTTCAGCACACGGACGTCGCCTATATTGATAACGCGGCCACGGCGCAGCGCCCGCAGTGCGTGCTGGACGCGGTGGCGGATTTCTACCGCTGCCATAATGCCAACCCCCTGCGCGGGCTGTATCCGCTGAGCGTGGAGGCGACCGATATCTATGAGCAGGCGCGCGAGACCGTGCGCGATTTCATCGGGGCACGCTCGGCGCGTGAGATCGTCTTTACCCGCAACACGACCGAGAGTCTGAACCTCGTCGCCTACAGCTACGGCCTGACGCACGTCAAGGCGGGTGACGAGGTGCTCGTGTCCATCATGGAGCACCACAGCGACCTGCTGCCGTGGCAGATGGTCTGCCGTCAGACCGGCGCGGAGCTGAAGTTCATCGAGTGCGCGCCCGACGGCAGCGTGGATCTCCGGCAGATCGAATCGCTCATCACCGAGCGCACGAAGATCGTCGCCATGACGCAGGTGTCGAACGTCCTCGGCCGGAAGTACCCCGTGCAGGAAGTCGCCGCCATGGCGCACAAAAAGGGCGCGGTCATGGTCGTGGACGGCGCGCAGAGCACACCGCACATGCCGGTGAACGTGCAGGAGCTGGGCGCGGATTTCTTCGCCTTCTCCGGCCACAAGATCTTCGGCCCCATGGGGATCGGCGGGCTGTACGGCAGGGAGGAGCTGCTCGAGGAAATGCCGCCGTTTCTCTCCGGCGGCGAGATGATCGAATCCGTCACGCGCACGGGTGCCGTCTATGCCGAGCTGCCGCACAAGTTTGAAGCCGGCACAGTCAATGCCGCCGGTGCGGCCGGTCTGGCCGCTGCCATCCGGTATGTGCAGAGCGTCGGCTTTGATACCATCCGGCAGCGTGAGCATGACCTGACGGCCAATGCCCTCGCGCGTGTCCTGGCTGTACCGCATGTGCACGTGCTCGGCACGGATAAGCCGGAGGATCACAACGGCATCATCACCTTCACGGTCGACGGCGTGCACCCGCACGACATCAGCGAGATCATGGCGTCCGACGGCGTGAACATCCGTGCCGGACACCACTGCGCGCAGCCGCTGCTCACGCACCTCGGCCTGAATGCGACGGCGCGCGCCAGCTTTGCCTTTTATAACACCGATGAGGATGTCGACCGGTTCCTTGGGAGCCTCTCGACCCTGAGGGAGCGTATGGGATATGGAAAATAGAAGCTTCTATAATGAGATTCTGACCGAGCACAACATCCATCCGGAGTTCAAGCACGACATTCCGGACGCGGATATTGAACTTGCGGGCGTGAACCCGAGCTGCGGTGACAACATCGTCCTCAAGCTCAAAACCGATGGAGATGTCATTACCGACGGCGGCTTTGTCGGCGACGGCTGTGCCATCTCGCAGGCGTCTGCGGACATCATGCTCGGCATGATCGTGGGACAGAAGAAGGAAAAGGCGCTGAAAATGGGCCGCACCTTCCTGCGCATGATCCACGGTGAGGCGACCGAGGAGGAGATCGAGAGTCTGGAAGAGGCCTCAGCCCTCAAGGACATCGCGCACATGCCCGCGCGCGTCAAATGCGCCATGCTCGGCTGGCGCACGCTCACCGAGGCGCTGACCGGAAAGGTCGAAGAATAAGCCGTACCCGCCGCCGGCGGATGCTGATGCAGCGTCTGCCGGCGGCTTTTTTCGCGCTGAAATCGCCGCGTTTTCGCGCGGGGGTTGTGCGGGGAGGAGTTTTGTGGTACATTAAAAAAATAGAAATCGAGAGAGATCGCAAAACACTACTCGTGAAATTTCACAGAAAGGCGGGAGCCCCATGGATGTTCTGCGTTTCAAACAGGCCAACTGCAAAAACTGCTACAAATGCGTCCGGTTCTGCCCGGTCAAGTCCATCCGCGTCTATCAGGGTCACGCACAGATCATTTCCAGCGATTGCATTCTCTGCGGCAACTGCGTGTCTGTCTGCCCGCAGCACGCGAAGGAGGACATCAGCGACGTCGGCCAGATCCGGGAGCTGATCGCCTCCGGAAAACAGGTCGTCGTAAGCGTCGACTCGTCGTACATCGCCTATTTTAATACCCCCGGTTTTCAGGGCATCGAAAAACCGCTCAAGGCGCTCGGCTTTGCGGCGGCACACGAAACTGCGGAGGGCGCCTATCTGGTCAAGAAGGAGCTGGAAAAGCTCGCCGCCCAGCCGGGTGATGCGCCGATCATCACGTCGGGCTGTTCGACGATCGTGCTCTATGTGGAAAAGCATCTGCCCGAGGCGCTGCCGTATCTCGCTCCGGTGCTCTCGCCGATGCAGGCGCATGCCGTGCTGCTGCGCGAGCGCTATCCGGGTGCGACCATTGTCTATGTCAGCCCCTGCATTTCCAAGAAAGAGGAGACGACGCGCTTTGAGAGCGTCGGCGCCGATTATGACATCACGTTCACGGAGCTGGAGGAGTGGATGAATGAGGCCGGCGTCGCCGTCGACCCGAACGTCCCGGCGGATGAGCCGATGCTCTCGCGCGGTTATACGATCACAAACGGCGTTCTGCACTCTATGTCGCTCGATTCCGGGCGTGATTATCTGTTCCTTGACGGTCTGGATGACAGCATCCAGACGCTCAAGAGCGTCGTCAACGGCAATCTGCGCAACTGCTTTATTGAGATCGCTGCCTGCCACGGAAACTGCGTCGGTGGTCTCGCTTTTCGGCAGAAGCACACAAACCTGCTCGAATCGCGCCGCCGCGTGATCAAGAGCGCCGGTGGCGAAAGAAACTTCGACATTCAGGAGCCAGTGGATATGCACCGCGCGCTCATAGACAAGAAGCACCCGGTCGACTTACCGCCAGACTCTGTTATTAATGGGATCCTGCGCAAAATGGGCAAATTCAGCCCGGCGGATGAGCTCAACTGCGGCCTGTGCGGTTACCGCACCTGCCGCGACAAGGCCATCGCCGTCTATGAGGGCCGCGCTGAGATCAGCATGTGCATGCCATATATGAAAGAGCGTGCCGAGACCTACTCCGAGAAGATCATCAACGTCTCCCCGGAGGGCATTGTCACTGTCGGCAAAAAGCTGAAGGTCAAGCAGATCAACAAAGCGGCTTGCAAGATCTTCGGCATCAAGGATCCGGCGGACATCATCGGATATCCGGTGTCGCGCATCATGGATGAGTACGACTTCGTGAAGATGATCAGTCAGGACGAGACACAGGTCACGGACGAGGTCTTTCTCGCCGACTACAACGTCTATCTCGAGCGCATCTTTATCTGCGACCCGGAGCGGACGCTCTTTACCTGCATCATGCGCGACGTGACCAAGGCGCGCCAGCGCCGCAACAAGATCCAGAAGACGAAGATCCACGCGGCCGATCTGGCGGATGACATCATTGCAAACCAGCTGCGCATCGTGCACGAGATCGCAAGTCTGCTCGGTGAAACGGCGGCGGAGACCAAGGTGGCTGTGCACGATCTGAAGGAAGCCATCATGCTTGATGAGGACGGCGATGATGATGCGTAAACGAACGAACCGCTGCAGGAACACGGTCTGGGACATCAGCGTTATCAGCCGCAACAAAAACGGGGAGACGCTCTGCGGCGATCAGTGTGCGCTCGAATGGGACGACAATGACGCGACGGTCATCCTCTCTGACGGTCTCGGCAGCGGCGTCAAGGCCAACATCCTCTCCACGCTGACAACTACCATGCTCACGACCATGCTCAAGGGCAACGTGCCGATCGACGAGTGCGTTACGACCGTGGCGGAAACGCTGCCCATGTGCAGGGAGCGCAAGCTTGCCTATGCGACCTTTACGATCCTGCAGACGGCCGGAACCCGCGCGCGCCTGATCCAGTATGACAACCCGAACGCCGTGTTCGTGCACAACGGCGCGATCGGGAAATACAACTATTCCGTCAACTTCATTCAGGAAAAGGAGCTGCACGAGAGCTACCTGCATTTTGACGTGGGCGATATGCTTGTGCTCTTCAGCGACGGCGTGTCGGAGGCCGGGCGCGGCGTGACGACGGACGCCGGTTGGGCGCGGCAGGATATTGAGGATTTTATCCTGCGCAATTATTCACCCACCATCTCCTCACAGCGCATGGCGGCCAGTATCCTCTCGACCGTCAAGACGCTGGACATGGACGCCATGCATGATGATACGACTGTTGTTGTCGCGCGCCTGCGTGAGCGTTGCCCGGTCAACGTCATGATCGGCCCGCCCGAGAGCAAGGATGATGATCTGAGCACCATGCGCCTGTTTTTCGGCAAGGATGGCAAGCATGTTGTCTGCGGCGGCACCACGGCCAACGCTGTCGCGTCATATCTGGGCGTAAAGGTGCACACGCTGTCCGGCAGCGGCACGGAGGAGGTGCCGCCGATGAGCGAGATCCACGGTGTGGATCTGACGACCGAGGGCGTCGTTACGGTCAATGTGACGATGGAACGCATCAAGGACTACCTCGCGGATGGCATGTACACGCTCGAGCTCGCCCGCATGAAGGACGGCGCGTCCAAGCTCGCGCTCGTACTGCTCGAGGAGGCGACGGAGGTCAATGTGCTCTTCGGCAACGCGAGCAACCTCGCCCAGCAGGATACGGAGTTCAGCTTTGAGCGCAAGCTGCAATTGGTGCAGGAGCTGCGCGATATGCTGACTCTGGCCGGAAAAACAGTAAAAATGAGCATCTGCTGACAGATGCCGATATTCACGGAGTGACCCTAACGAATGAAAATCCGAACTTTTTTTGCAGTATTGCTGTGTAAGCTTGCACGCGGGCTGCTGCGGCTGCTGCGCCGCGGCGGCACGGCGTTTCCCGGCCGCGTGGCGCTCAAGGTGTACCCGCAGGTGCTCGGCGTGCTCTCACGGGGGGTGCGCGTCATCCTTGTCACCGGCACGAACGGCAAGACGACCAGCTCCCGCATGATCGAGCAGGCATTTGCCGATGCGGGCCTCAACTACTTTGCCAACCGCTCGGGCGCGAACCTCATCTCCGGCATCACGGCGGAGTTTGCCATGCACAGTACCCTGACCGGCAGGCCAAAGTGCCAGTTTGCCGTCATCGAGTGCGACGAGGCTGCGTCCAAGACCGTGCTCAAGTACCTCAAGCCGGAGGTCATCGTGGCGACGAATGTTTTTCGCGACCAGCTCGACCGCTACGGTGAGATCACGCACACGCTCAATAACATCATCGAGGGCATCCGCCACACGCCGGAGAGCGTTTTGTGCATCAATGCCGACTGCTCACTCATCGCGTCCATACCGGAGCATGTGCCGAACCCGGTCGTGCGCTTCGGCGTGAACGTTCCGCTCGGCGGCGACGATCTGACGGAGATCTCCGACGCGCCGCACTGCATCCACTGCAAGACCGAATATGTCTACGACTACCGTACTTATGGGCATCTGGGCGCATTTCGCTGCCCGAAGTGCGGCTATCACCGCGAAGCCCCGCAGGTCGCCGTCACGGCGGTTCAGAACCTCGGCGTGGACACAAGCGATGTCACCATGTCCATCGGCGGGCGGGAGTACGCCGTGCACATCAACCTTCCGGCGGCGTACAACATCTATAACGCCGTTGGCTCGGCAGCTGCGCTGTCTGCGTTCGGCTTCACACCGGAGGCGATCGTGCACGCGCTCGGCGCGTTCGGCTGCGGCTTTGGCCGCATGGAGAAATTTGACCTGCGCGGCACACCCGGCCGTATGATGCTCGTGAAAAATCCCGCCGGCTGCAACCAGACCATGCGCTATCTCGCCGGGCTGAACGAGGATGCGACGTTTGTCGTCTGCCTCAACGACCGTGACGCCGACGGTACGGACATCTCGTGGATCTGGGACGCGGACTTTGAGCGGCTTGCCGCCATGGGCGAGCACCTGCGGCACGTATATGTGTCCGGTGTGCGCGCGGACGATATGCGCCTGCGCCTGAAATATGCGGGCGTGGATGAGGCGCACATCGAGGTGTTTTACGATTATGACCCGTTGATCGACGCGATGTGCGCATCGGAATACCCGGTGTTCATCATGCCGACCTATACGGCCATGCTGGACCTGCGCGGCCGGCTGCAAAAGCAGCTCGGCGGAAAGGAGTTCTGGGAATGAGCGAAAAGACCCTGCGTATCTGCCATCTTTACCCGGACCTTCTGAACCTCTACGGCGACCGGGGCAATATTCTCTGCATGCGCCGCCGTTTGGAGTGGCGCGGCATCGACGCCGAGGTGACGGAGGTTACGGTCGGTCAGCAGGCGGATTTTACACAGTTTGACCTGTTTTTCATCGGCGGCGGTCAGGACTTTGAGCAGGAGGTGCTCCTGTCCGACCTGAAAGCCGGAAAGGGCAGCGAGATCAAGGCTGCCATTGCCGACGGCAAAACGTTTCTGACCATCTGCGGCGGCTACCAGATGCTCGGCAGCTACTACCGCACGTGGGACGGCAAGCAGTGCGACTTCATCGGCGCGATCGACTATTATACCGTCGGAGCGAAGGAGCGCATGATCGGCAACACGCTCTTCGAGTGCCTGCCGGAGTCTGGCGGCAGTACGGTCGTCGGCTTTGAAAACCACAGCGGCAAGACCTACCTCGGCAGCGGCGTGTCGCCGCTCGGCAAGGTGCTCGTCGGCGGCGGCAACAACGGGGAGGACGGCTTTGAGGGTGTGCGCTATCAAAACGTCTTCGGCACATACAGCCACGGCCCGGTGCTGCCGAAAAATCCGGCATTTTGCGACCATCTGCTCGCAACGGCGCTGCATGGCCGCTATCCGGAGCTGGAGCTGCAGCCGCTCGACGACGCGGCCGAGTGCGCCGCGCACGACACCATGGTGCAGCGGCTGACGGAAAAATAATGACATGTAAAATGGGCGCATCCGTCTGGATGCGCCCACCGTTCGTCTCATATTAAAAATCCGGCGGGATCGGAATGTCCGCGCGCGGGACCTTGTCCCAGGAAAAGTCCGCTACCAGCTCGATTGCCGTCACCGGCGCGTCCGTTGGCCGCAGACCCGCGAGCTTGGCGAGCTTTCCGGTCAACTGCTCCGGCGTATATTTTTGCCGCAGGGCCTCCATGTTCAGGTCGCCCTCGCGCTTGGAGAGCTTGCGCCCGTCCGGCGCGACGAGCAGCGGCGCGTGCGCGTATTCCGGGGCCTTGCCGCCGAGCGTTTCCATCAGCCAGATCTGCCGCGGCGTGGAGTCAAGCAGGTCGCGCGCGCGCACAACGCGCGTGATGCCCATGTCGAGATCGTCCACGCTCACAGCGAGTTGATAGGCAAATACTCCATCTGAGCGCCGGATGAGAAAATCGTCGCGCCCGCGCCGCAGTTCGGCCGCCTGCGGACCGTAGTGCGCGTCAACGAAGGCAATGTCCGCGTCCGTTACCGCAAGCTTTTTCGCCGCGCGACGACCCATGCGCAGGCGCTTTTGCACCTCCTGCTCTGACAGCGTCCGACAGGGGCAGCCGGCCTCGCGCGGCTCGCCGGGGTGCGGCGCGCTCGCGGCCAGACGCTCGGCGCGGCTGCAATAGCAGTCATACACCATGCCGCGCTCGGTCAGCGCATCCAGCGCGGCGGTGTAGCGCTCCGTGCGCGTGCCCTGACGGCTGTCCTGCGAGCCAGGACGCCAGCCCTCGTCCCAGTCAAGCCCGAGCCAGAGCAGGTCGTCGGCCATCAGGTCAGCATAGTGCTCCCAGCTGCGCTCCGGGTCGAGATCCTCAAGGCGGAACACCATCGTCCCGCCGCGCGCGCGCACATCCAGCCATGCAAGCAGAAATGTCAGCATATTGCCCAGATGCAGCCGTCCGCTCGGGCTGGGTGCAAAGCGGCCGCGGATCGTGTTATCCGGCATCGGTCATCCCTCCGGTTTCATTCTGAGCGTATTATAGCATAACCGCGCCGGTTGGCAACGCTTTTGCGCCAAATCCCTTGAAACTATGCGGGAAATCGGATATAATAAAGTGTTATTATCAGCGGAGGAATGTCTCATGGCGAAATCATCCATCGAAAAAACAAATGTCATGCGTCTGCTCGACCAGAAGAAGGTGCCCTACACGCCGCACACATATCCGCACGGCGACGATGCGGTGGACGGCGTGACTGTCGCCCAGATGACGGGCATGGACCCGGCGAAGGTGTTCAAGACGCTGGTCGCCCGCGGCGCGAGCAAGACACCGTACGTGTTCGTCATTCCGGTCGCGTGCGAGCTCGACCTCAAGAAGGCGGCCAAGGCCGTCGGAGAGAAGTCCATTGCCATGCTGCACGTGTCCGAGCTCACGCCCCTGACGGGCTACGTGCGCGGCGGCTGTTCGCCGGTCGGCATGAAAAAGCAGCTGCGCACGGTCTTTGCTTCTCAGGCGCTTGCGCAGGAGACCATCCTTGTCAGCGCCGGCAAGATCGGCTATCAGGTCGAGACCGCGCCGCAGGCGCTCATTGCGCTCGTGCGTGCGGGCACGGCGGAGCTGACTATTGAATCCTAAGCAATTTCGGAGGCACCCATGCGGGATCATATTGTAATCAAAGGCGCGCGGGAGAACAATCTCAAGAACATTGATGTGGAAATTCCACGCGATGCGCTGGTCGTCATGACTGGCCTTTCCGGCTCCGGCAAGTCGAGCCTTGCGTTCGACACCATCTTTGCCGAGGGCCAGCGGCGCTATATGGAGAGTTTGTCCTCCTATGCACGCCAGTTTCTCGGCCAGATGGATAAGCCGGACGTCGATTCCATCGAGGGCATGAGCCCGGCCATTTCCATCGACCAGAAGACCACCAGCAAGAATCCGCGCTCGACCGTCGGCACGGTCACGGAGATCTACGACTATCTGCGTCTGCTCTGGGCGCGCGTCGGTGTGCCGCACTGCCCGAAGTGCGGCAAGGAGATCCGCCGCCAGACGGTGGACCAGATCGTCGATCAGATTGCGGCGCTGCCGCAGGCGACGCGCGTGCAGATTTTAGCGCCGGTCGTCCGCGCCAGAAAAGGCGAGCACCAGAAGGTGTTCGACGATGCCCGCCGCGGCGGTTATGTCCGCGTGCGGGTCGACGGCAGCATCTATGACCTGACGGAGGTCATCCCGCTCGACAAAAACCGCAAGCACAATATCGAGATCGTGGTCGACCGCGTCGTCATCCGCCCGGACCAGAACCGCCGCCTGACGGACGCCGTGGAGATCGCGTCCGCGCTCTCCGGCGGCCTCGTGCTGGCGGACATTCCGGAGGAAAAGCGCGAGATCCTCTTCTCGCAGAACTATGCCTGCGACGACTGCGGCATCTCGATCGAAGAGCTCACGCCGCGCATGTTCTCGTTCAACAGCCCCTATGGTGCCTGCCCGACCTGCGGCGGCCTCGGCACGCGGCTGCGCATCGACCCGGCGCTCATCATCCCGGATCCGTCGAAGTCGCTCCTCGAGGGCGGCGTTACGGCCAGCGGCTGGAACAGCGTCAAGGGTGACAGCATCAGCCGGATGTACTACGAGGCGCTGGCGGAAAAATATCACTTTGACCTCACCACGCCGATCGGCGACCTGCCGGAAAACGTGCGCCAGATCCTGCTCTACGGTACGGGCGACGAGGAGCTCACGCTGCATTATGATACGAACCGCGGCACCGGTGTGCTGCGCCGCCCGTTCGAGGGCATCGTCTGCAACCTCGAGCGCCGCTATCAGGAGACGCAGAGCGAGGCCATGCGCGCGTCGATCGAGTCCTGCATGGCGGAGACCGCCTGCCCGGACTGCCACGGTGCGCGGCTGCGGCCGGAGGTTCTGGCCGTCACGGTCGGCGGGCTGAATATTTCCGAGTTCACGGCGCTGCCGATCACGGAGGAGCTGGCGTTCCTGGACGGGCTTGAACTGAGCGAGAAGGACGCCAAAATTGCCGACAGCATCCTGCGCGAGGTGCGCTCGCGGCTGCATTTCCTGCAGAGCGTCGGCCTGCAGTACCTGACGCTTGCGCGATCGGCGGCTACGCTGTCCGGCGGCGAGAGCCAGCGCATCCGGCTTGCCACGCAGATCGGCTCGTCGCTCATGGGCGTGCTGTATATTCTCGACGAGCCGTCCATCGGCCTGCACCAGCGCGATAACGAAAAGCTGCTGGCCACGCTGCGCGAGCTGCGTGACCTCGGCAACACGCTCATTGTCGTCGAGCACGATGAGGACACCATGCGCGCGGCGGACTATCTCATCGACATCGGCCCCGGCGCGGGCGTGCACGGCGGGGAAGTAGTGTGTGCCGGCACACCGGAGGAGGTCGCGCGCTGCGAGCGCTCCATCACCGGGCAGTATCTGTCCGGAAAAAAGAAAATTCCCGTGCCTACACACCGCCGCACCGGAAACGGCCATGCGCTTGTGATCCACGGCGCGTCAGAGCATAATCTCAAGCACGTGGATGTGGAGATCCCGCTGGGCGTCATGACGTGTGTGACCGGCGTGTCCGGCAGCGGAAAATCTTCGCTCGTCAACGAGGTGCTGTATAAAACACTCGTCGGCAAGCTTAACCACGCCAAGGTGCGTCCCGGGAAATGTGACGGGATCGACGGCATGGAGTATCTGGATAAGATCATCAACATCGACCAGAGTCCCATCGGCCGCACGCCGCGCTCCAATCCGGCGACATATACCGGCTTGTTTGACGATATCCGTAGCCTTTTCGCCTCTACGCAGGACGCAAAGCTGCGCGGCTACAGCGCCGGGCGTTTCTCGTTCAACATTCGCGGTGGCCGCTGCGAGGCCTGCTCCGGCGACGGCCTGCTGAAGATCGAGATGAATTTCCTGCCGGACGTTTATGTCCCGTGTGAGGTCTGCAAGGGCAAGCGCTACAACCGCGAGACGCTCGAGGTGCACTATAAGGGCAAGAACATTGCCGAGGTGCTGGACATGACCGTCGAAGAGGCACTCGCATTTTTCCAGAACCAGCCGAAGATCCGCGACCGGCTGCAAACGCTTATGGATGTCGGCCTCGGCTATGTCAAGCTCGGTCAGCCGTCCACGACGCTCTCCGGCGGCGAGGCGCAGCGCATCAAGCTCGCGACGGAGCTGTCTAAGCGCAGTACCGGCCGGACGATCTACGTGCTCGATGAGCCGACGACCGGTCTGCACGTGGCGGATGTTGCGCGCCTGATCGATATTCTCGATCGTCTGACCGATGCCGGCAACACGGTGCTCATCATTGAGCACAACCTGCACGTCATCAAGGTGGCCGATCATATCATCGACCTCGGCCCGGAGGGCGGCGACGCGGGCGGAAACATCGTCTTTACCGGCACGCCGGAGGACTGTGCGCGCTGCGCCGGGAGCTACACCGGCCAGTTTTTGAAAAAAGAACTCGAAAGTTAACGGCCAAGCCCCTTTTCTCATAGGCTGAAAGGAGAGGGGGCTGTGAACATGGTCATTCAGATCACCTTATGTGTCCTGCTGATCCTGGGCTTTGCCTGGCTGCTGTGGATGCTCAGCGGCGCGCTACTCACGCCGGTGCGCTCCAGCAGGGACACGCGCATCACGCTCGTCGTGCAGGCGCACGGGGACGCACCGGAACTGGAAAATCTCCTGCGCGGCGCTCTGTGGCTGCGTGACAGCGGCACGGTCGTGGCGGACATTCTGCTCGTGGACTGCGGCCTTACGGAAGAAGCTGCTGCGCTGGTTGAGCGCCTTGCACGCCGGTGCGGAGATCTGAAGCTGTGCAAAACGGAGGAGTTTTGCCGATGGATGCAAACAGCAACCCAATAGAATTATGCGGGACCGTTGCGGCGGTCATTTATCAAAACGAGGAAAACGGCTACACCGTGCTCAAGCTGGATGTGGACGACGGCAGCCAGACCATGGTCGTCGGCTGCATTCCGTATGCCGTGCCGGGCGAGTCCATGATCGTCAGCGGCAATTGGATGACACACCCGGCACACGGCCAGCAGTTCAAGGCCGACTTTGCCGAGCGCACCATGCCGGAGACGGCGGACGCCATCTATGCCTACCTTGCCGGACGCGCCGTGCGCGGCATCGGCCCGGCGACGGCGTCACTGATGGTGTCGCGCTTCGGTGCCGACACGCTCAACGTGCTCGAATACGAGCCGGAGAAGCTCTGCACGATCAAGGGCATCAGTCTCTCCAAGGCCAGGGCCATGTCGGCAAATTTCCGCCGTCAGGCCGGTATGCGCCGTCTGATCGAGTTTCTGGCCTCGGCGAACATCCGCCCGGTCATCGCCCTGCGCATGTACCAGTATTACGGGGACGATGCGCTCCAGCTCGTGCAGGACAACCCCTACATACTCGTTTCGGATGCCATCGGCGCCACGTTTCAGGAGGCGGACGCACTGGCGCTCGGCCACGGCTTCGACGATCAGAGCGCGGAGCGCGTCGCTGCGGCGACGCTGTATGAGCTCGCCTACAACGCCGTGCGCGGGCACTGCTTTATCTCCTACCGAAACCTGCTTGCGGCCACGTCGCAGCTCAGCGGCGTGCCGGACGAGCTGGTCGCCGGGAGCGTGGATGCGCTCGTCGACAGCGGCGCGCTCGTGCGCGAGCGGGTCGCCGGGTGCGACGGGTGCTATCTCGCGCGTCTGCATGAGGCGGAGGCCTACACGGCCGAGCGGCTGCTTGCCATGACACAGACGGAATACCGCCGTATGCCGGATACGGAGCAGATCGCCGCGCGCATTGAAGCGCAGCTCGGTCTGACCTTTGCCGACCAGCAAAAGGAGACGCTGCGCCTCGCCTGCCAGCATCAGGTCATCGCCATCACCGGCGGCCCCGGCACAGGCAAGACGACGTCCATCCGCGCGATCCTCGCGCTCTTTGACGCGCTCAGGCTCGATACGCAGCTCGCCGCCCCGACCGGGCGCGCCGCCAAGCGCATGAGTGAGCTGACCGGCCAGAGCGCGCAGACGATCCACCGCCTGCTCGAGGCCGGCATGAGCGACGACCATCAGGACATCACCTTCCGGCGCGACGAGGATGACCCGCTCGAGTGCGACGCGGTCATTCTCGACGAGTGCTCCATGGTGGACATCTCGCTTATGTGCGCGCTGCTGCGCGCCATGCGGCCGGAGTGCCGGCTCATCCTCGTGGGGGATGCTGACCAGCTCCCGTCCGTCGGACCGGGCAATGTCTTTTCGGATATCATCCGCAGCGGCGTCGTTCCGACCGTGCGCCTGACGGAGATCTTCCGTCAGGCCGCCGGCAGCAGCATCGTTTCTTACGCGCACGCGATCAACCGCGGCGAGCACCCGCCGCTTTCGCAAAACAGCGGGGACTTTTTCTTCCTCCGGCGTGCGGATGCGCAGAAGGCCGCCGACACGGTCGTGGAGCTGTGCCGGACGCGGCTGCCGAACAATATGAAGATCCCGCCGTCCGATATTCAGGTGCTCACGCCGACGCGCAAGTATGACACCGGTATGGCGGCGCTGAACGTGCGCCTGCAGGCGGCGCTCAACCCGCCGTCGCCCGAGAAGAAGGAGCGGCGCTTCGGCGAGATCGTCTTTCGCGAGGGCGACCGCGTCATGCAGATCCGCAACGACTATGATATCGTGCTCAAAAACACGGACGGTACGACAGCCGGGACTGGGGTCTATAACGGCGACGTCGGCCAGATCACGGCCATCGACCCGCAGACGGAGACGCTCTCGGTCTGTTATGACGGAAAGACGGCGACCTATGGCTTTGAAATGCTCAATGAGCTCGAGCACGCCTGGGTCATGACGGTGCATAAATCGCAGGGCAGCGAGTACCGCGCGGTCGTGCTCTGCATCGGAAAGGCCGGGCCCATGCTGCTCACGCGCAGTGTGCTCTACACGGCCATCACGCGTGCCAAGTCCCTGCTCATCATCGTCGGGGACGAGGGCGCAGCCTATCACATGATCGACAACCAGACGCAGACCCGCCGCTACAGCGGCCTGCGCGCCCGCCTCTGCGGGGAGTGCGGTGCGGTATGAAGGTGGTCACATTTCTGCTCGACCTGCTTTATCCGCCGCGGTGCGCATTCTGCCATGATTTTCTCGAGACGAGCGGCGACGGCCTCTGCGCGCACTGTAAAACCGGCCTGCCGTTTGCGCAAAACGGCGGACGGCAGCGCTTTTCGTTCGTCCGCGCGTGCGTCTCGCCGCTCAATTATGAGGGCGATGTGCGCAAGTCGCTCCTGCGCTACAAATTCGGCGGCGCGACCGGGTACGCCAGGGTCTACGGCCGCCTCGTCGCCGACACGGTGCGCACGGAGCTGGCAGGGGAGTATGACCTCGTCACGTGGGTGCCGCTGAGCCGCAAGCGCCTGCGCGAGCGCGGGTACGATCAGGCGCGTCTGCTGGCGCGCTCGACGGCGAAGGAACTCGGCCTTCCGCTCACGCCGACGCTGCATAAGCAGCGCAACACGCAGCCGCAGTCCGGCACGGGCGACGCTGCCAAGCGCCGCGCGAACATCGCCGGTGCGTACCGCATGAAACAGGGCGCGGATGTGACCGGAAAGCGCGTCCTGCTCATGGACGACATCGTCACGACCGGCGCGACGCTCTCCGAGTGCGCGCGGGTGCTCGGCAAGGCGGGCGCGGAGCAGGTGGTGTGCGCCACGGTCGCGCGCTCCGCTGACTAAAACAGCCGCCAGACGGCTACGATCAACTATAACATCCGCAGCGCGGATGATACGGGAGTTTTGCTTTATGATGATTTTTGAACGGGACATTGCCATCGACCTCGGCACGACCAACATCCGCGTGTTCGTGCGCGGCAAGGGCATCATGCTGCGCGAGCCGTCCATCGTGGCGGTCGATAAGTACACCGGCCGCATGCTCAAGGTCGGTCAGGACGCGCAGAAGATGCTCGGCCGCACACCGGCGAACATCGTGGCCATCCATCCGATCAGCGCGGGCGTCATCTCGGACTATGACATGACGGCGCTCATGCTCAAGGAGTTGCTCTCGCGCGTGACGTCGTTCAGCCTCTTCAAGCCGCGCGTGCTCGTCACCGTGCCGAGCAGCGTGACCGGCGTGGAGGAGCGCAACGTCATCGACGCCGTCATCGAGGCCGGCGCGCGCAAGGTCTATCTGGTCGAGTCCGCCGTGGCGACGGCGACCGGTGCGGGCGCCGATCTCTCGAAGCCGGACGGCCATCTGGTCATCGATATCGGCGGCGGCACGACGGAGGTCGCGGTCGTGTCTCTCGGCGGCGTGGTCGAGAGCGAGTCGATCAAGACCGCCGGCGACGCCTTTGACGAGGCGATCGTGCGCTACGTCCGCCGCAAGCACAACATCCTCATCGGCAAGCGCACGGCCGAGGAGCTCAAGATCGGCATCGCGTGCCTCGTCCCGCGCGCCGAGGTCGGCATTCAGGAGGTCAAGGGCCGCTGCCTGACGACCGGCCTGCCGAAGTCCGTGAAGATCAGCTCGGTCGAGCTCGTCGAGGCCATCGCCGAGCCCGCGCGCGACATTCTCGAGACCATCCACATGGTGCTCGAGCGCACGCCGCCGGAGCTCGTTTCGGACATCGCGCAAAACGGCATCGTCATGGCCGGCGGCGGCAGCCTGATCTACGGCTTTGACCAGCTCGTCGAGAAGGACACCGGCATCCGCACGACCGTCGTGGACGATGCGCTCTCGTGCGCGGCGTTCGGCAGTGGCAAGATGCTCATGAACCTCAACGATATGCCCGAGGGCATGGTCAACCTCGCGCGCAAGCGCCAGATGAAAGCGTGAGCCTTCCGGCCTTTCCGCGCTGGCTGCAGCTGGCGCGCCTTCCGGCCCGGATTTTGGCGTGAGTGTCCAATAAAGAGTGCACTTTCCTTAAAAATTTATACGAAAATTTGTGCAAAAAAGCAGTTAAGGTATTGAAATACAGAAAATTGTATTGTAATATATGGGGTAGTATGTTCTCCTGCTGTCGTTGCGCGTCCGCGCGCGCAGACCGGCGGGAAATCGGTATCGAAAGGAATGACAAGAATGAACCAGGCACGGAAAAGAACGGGAACGAAAAAAGTGCTTTCCATGATTCTTGTACTGGTCATGCTGCTGAGCCTGCTGTCCATGGCGGCGTTCACGCTGCCGGCGAGTGAGACGGGCAACTCCAAGAACTCTTATGAGTACAACATCATGTTCTTGGACTGCGGGCGTAAGTATTTCAGCGTTGACAGCATTGAGCAGATCATTGATAACGCTTCGGCCGCCGGGTTTAATTATATCCAGCTGGCGGTCGGCAACGACGGCCTGCGCTTCCTGCTGGACGATATGTCCCTGACGGTGAACGGGACGACGTACAGCAGCGACACGGTGTCCAAGGCTATCCACACGGGCAACGAAAAATATTATAACTTCGATGTCGACGAGCTGACGCAGTCCGAGATGGACGAGATCGTTGCCTATGCCGCTACCAAGGGCATGGGCGTGATTCCGTGTGTCAATACGCCGGGTCACATGGATGCGATCCTGAGCGCGGCGACCTCTCTGACGGGGACGAACTGCTCTTACAACGGCTCTGTCCGCACGATCGACGTGACGAATACCACTGCTGTCGCGTTCACGAAGGCGCTGCTGCAAAAGTACATCACTTACTTCGCCGGTAAGGGCTGCCAGCTCTTCAATATGGGCGCGGACGAGTATGCGAATGATATCTATACTGGCGGCGCTATGGGCTTCGGCAACCTGCAGAGCACCGGGAAATATAGTTTCTACGTGGACTATGTCAAAGAAGTCGCGGCAATGATCAGGGCTGCCAAAATGACCCCGATGGCGTTCAACGACGGTATCTATTTCAATAACAATACCTCCAGTGGCACGTTTGACACGGATATCATCATCTGCTACTGGTCGAACGGCTGGTCGGGTTATAAGCCCATGCCCGCTTCTGACCTTGCCGATAAGGGCTTCAAGCTGGTCAACACCAACGGCAGCTATTACTGGGTGCTGGGCAAGACTGATGCGCAGTGCGATGCTGCTAAGGCCGGTGGATTTGACAAGACTGCCTTCCCGGGCGGCACGGTCAGCAATCCTGTCGGCTCCATGTTCTGCATCTGGGCGGACTATCCCGGCGCTGAGACGGAAGAAAGCGTCATCAGCAAGACTGCTGACACGATCGCGGCCTTTGGTAAGGCTTTACCGACGGTTAAGAAGGTAGAGGCGGTTGAGTCGAAGACCGTGGCTAAGGGCGACGTGGCTGTTACGGCTCCGGGTTTGACGGATCTGACTGTAACGGCGACCACTGCTCCCACCATCGACACGGCGGCTGAGGGCAAAGTGTCGGCGTATGACGTCACTCCTGCCACGGAGAAGGGGCCTTATGCGGGCAGCGGCTCTGTGAGCCTTCCGATTCCTGAGGGCTGGGATGCATCCCGCGTTCGCGGCTATATTGTGAATGAGGACCGCTCCGTCACGACTGGCCTGACTGGCACGACTGCGGACGGCAAGTTTACCTTTACCGTTCCCCACTTCTCCAGGATGGGCATCTATGAACTGGCCGCGAATGCTGCAGATAAGACTGAAAACATTACGGTCGTGGTTGGCAAGGAAAATACCATAACGGTGGACGGCCGAAATGACGCTGGTACTTATACCACAGAGGATCCGAGTATCGCAACTGTTAAGGTCACAGGTACGAATGCAGTTGCAGAATCTGTGAATTACCCGGTAGCCGATAGTATTACAACATATGATCAGTTGATATCTTCGGATAGTACCGCGTGGAACGAAACCGGGTATTACTATAAGGCGGCTGATGGAAATTACTATCCACTACTTGCTAAGAGAAGCTCGTCGCGGTCGTGGTCGTGGTCGGGGCTTACTTATATTTATACTTATACTTATACTTGGGGCTATAGAGATAATTCTGGTAACATCCAAAGCGCTGACAGTTATCAAACAAAAAACCCTGGAGATTCGCTGAGCTTTGAAGTTTATAATAAGGCGACTGTTCCTGCATCTCCGGCTAAAACTACTATTGTTTTCAAGGGCTTGAAGGCAGGTACGACTAAGGTTACCATTGGCGATACACAATATATTATTAAAGTTACCGCCGAGGATCTCAGCAATGTTACTCCGCTGACGATTGAGTATTGGATTACGAACAGCCGCCTGACTGGCTCTGATGGCAATAAGGCACTGACGATTCAGGCAACGGATAAGGACGTTGCAACGGAAGCGGGCGTGAATACGGCTGATCTGGTTGCAAAGACGGGCAATAAAGACGGCCGCACGCAGGAATACTGGCAGACGAAGATTCTGGACGTCAAAAAGGAAAATAATAGTACGAGTGGTACTGAGCTTCAGGTTACGAAGCAAGGTGATGACGAGACTCTGAACGGTAAGGCCTTTACAAAGGTTCGCTATTGGGGCGGTGCTTGGCAGGTCTACACCACAGAGTGGGTAAATGTTGACCGTACAGCAACAAGCGTTGAGTATACGGATGATCAAAGCAATACCCAGACCTATACCGGCGACAAGAACCAGCTGGTTGCCTACTATATGGAGGTCGTGGACATTAGGAACAGTAATGGCACGACAAACCTGCATGTAAATGCGGCTGACTGGGGTACCAAGGGTGACGGTACCGGCAACTGGGGATATACACCTGAATCCAGCCGCTGCTCGGTGTCTGTCCAACTTGTCTACGAAGACAGCAGCACGAACCCGGCTGATACGACTGCGGATTCCTTGGAGTCCAAGACAATTGTCTATGGTTATTGGAGCGGTGGCCGTGGTCTCGGTACCATGATCTTCAACGGTGAAGACAATTACCAGATTATTAAAGTAACAGCAGAGACGGGTACGATGACGAGCTCTGCGAGCAGCAGTAATACAGTGACGGTTAAAAATTTTAATTGGGCAAACAATGAAGAAACCGTCTGGGAAGGTGCTGCGACAGACAGCGTGAGCATCGGCAACCCGGCAAGAAACCCGAGCTATGATGCACCGTACGATAATCTGGCGTGGAATACCGGTGACTATAATAACAACAACGCGATTCTGATCCGCGTCTATGTTAAGGCAATTCCAAAATCAGGTGCGCTGACGGTTAATTACTTTGTTAAAGGTAGTACTGAGCCGTTCTATCATTATGGCATTAACGTAGAGGAAAAGACTGTATTTGATACTGGCTTCGCACGTGTGACGGATGAAGCGGCACCGGGTGGCGCAAAGCTAATCAACAACACCGTGAAAAACTATGCTGGCGAGACGCAGACTATCCAGTCGGATCTGTCGAAGATGACCGAGATTGGTGCACAGTATCGCTATAGTAACTATACGTTCACCAACGCGGAGCGCAGCACGGACGGCAAGACAGTCAATCTGTATTATACCTTTAATTGGAACAAGGCGTTTGTCGTAGACTTCGGCCTGCCGGTTGTGATCCGTCCTAATGACGTTAATGAAAACTTGAAAAACGCCACGCTTACAGCGGCGGAGATTACGCAAAGTACGACGTATGCTAATATTTCGGTTGATAATGACAAGAATATCACCTATACGCTGAAGCAAACAATTGACGGCGAGGATAACTTCAGCGTTCGCTATATGGGTAATATTACGACCGATACTGGAACGCAGACTGGCCAGGTGGACTATTCCATCAAAGTCATCCCCGCGACGAGCGTGTACTACGAGGACAACTTCGCGTCGTTCACGAACGCGGATAAGTCAAATGGCGTTAACAAGAAAACCGACAATGGTTACTGGACGACGGCCGGCACAACCGTGGCGGATGCCAAGCAGGCGCTTGAAGCGCTGGGCGGCACAACGAATACTAAGAATGTCTACGGCTATGACCCGGCCTATGCCGACAGCAGCAAGTTCTCCATGGGCTCCGCCACCAAGGTCACTGTCGATGCGAATACCTCGAAACTTGGTCAGTCTCCGACCGCGACCTTCACCTTCAAGGGCACAGGCTTTGATGTCATCTCCCTGACAGGCAATCAGTCTGGTACTGTTATGTACACGGTGACAAATACAGAGACGGGAGCTAGCAGCACCAATATCGTCAATACCTACTATGGCTACAAGTACGAAAATGGAAAGTGGGACACGACGGATAGCGCGGATCCGAACGCACTGTATCAGATTCCTGTTATCAAAGAAAATCTTACCTACGGCACCTATGAGGTGACGATCAGCGTTCTGTATGGTAAATATTTTAATAGCACGGCTAACGATTGGTATACCTTCTGGCTTGACGCCATCCGTGTCTATAATCCCATGGGCAAGGACAACGAAACTTATAAGCAGGACAACGAGGGCTACCCGCAGTACATCATGCTCCGCGACCAGCTTGCAAAGGAAAACGGCTCCGTGACGACAAATGGGAATCTGCTGTTCATTGACGGTGCTCAGCAGGCAACGATTGCTACCTATAAAGACTACGGCCCGAACAACGAGGTCTATCTTGCGAACGGTCAGGCGATCACCTTTAACGTTCCGGCAGACGGCAGCATCGAAAGCATCCAGATCGGCGCGAAAGCCCCCGACGGCAGAACTGCGCATATGGTTGTGACCGGTGGTAATGGACTTAATCAGGATCTTTCGACCGCGACCGAGATGTACTACAAGATCGGTACTGCTGGCGGCAGCTTCACGATCGCCAACACCGGAACGGGCATCCTGTCCCTGACGAACCTGAAGATCACCTTTACGGACAAGCCGGGCAGCACAATCGCGCTGAAGCCGTTGTCTACAGAGGCGCAGGCCGACGCGGTCATGTCTGTGCGCGCGCTGTTTGCCGCGCCCGAGCAGACCTTCAAGCCCGACCGTTTCGAGGCCAGCTGGAGCCGCAACGTCCGCAAGGGCGGCACGGCGACGCTGACGGTCAAGGCGTCCGCTGACGTCGAGGCCATCACGGTCAACGGCGAAAAGATTACCGCTCATACCACCAAGACCGCGCGCAGCTTCTGGGGGTCTAAGGAAACCTATCATGTGTTCACCTACCGTATGACGAATGCGGTGGCGGGGGACTACACTATCTATGCCCTTAACGCCGACGGCGTTGCGAGTGACCCGATCACCGCGACGCTGACGGTGCGCCCGTCCATCCGCGACTGGTGGAACGGCATCTTTGACAAATGGAAGCACTGAGAGAGGAGTGATCGAAATCATGAAGAAAACCTATGTGAAACCCGAAGTATATTTCGAGAGCTTCGAACTGAGCGCGAATATCGCGGCCGGATGTGGGAAGCCACTGGGACATTCGCAGACGGATTGTAGGCAAATCCTCGGAGATTTTGGTAGTTTAAATACTATCTTTGTTGATACATGTCAACTGGATCTTCAGAATCATGGCTATTGTTATCATGTGCCGTCAGGTGATGATATGCTCTTCACTTCCTGACGCAGCCTAACACACGAAATGCCCTGCCCGATCGGGCAGGGCATTTTTCAGAATCCCGGACGCCGCGCACCACGCGGCGTGCAGCAAAGGAGCGACCACTATGCATCTCATGAAAACCGGCGCGCGCGCGCTGCTGCTCACGCTCGCCGCAGCGCTGCTGTTCGCGTGCGCGGGCTGCGGCAAGAAAGCCGCCCAGCCCGACGAATTCGGCCTCGCGGCGGAAAAATCCAAGCTTGACGGCACGGACATCGGCGACGATCTGCAGCTCGTCAGCACCGGGCGCTACGCGGGGCTGTTCGTCGAGGACGGCTCGGACAAGACGGTGTCGGACGTTTTTTGCATCCGCGTGAAAAACACCGGCAGCAGCGACGTGCAGTATGCGCACATCACCCTCGCGCGCGGCGACGAGCGCTATGAATTCGACATCAGCACGCTCCCTACCGGACAGATGCTGCAGGCGCTCGAGCTCAGCGCGCAGACCATGCCCGAAAAGCCCGAGGAGCTGACGGCGACCGTGACGAGCTACGCCGCGTTTACCGAGCCCCTGTCCATGCACGACGACCTGTTCACCGTCACGACGAGCGACAACACCATCACCGTGACCAACAACTCCGGCAGCGACGCCGCACAGGTCTATGTCTACTACAAAAATGCCAGCGGCGACATGCTGATCGGCGGCATCACGTACCGCGCGGGCGTCAAGAATCTCGCGGCGGGCGAGAGCCAGAGCTGCTATACCAGCCACTTTGCGCAGGGCACGAGCAAGCTGCTCTTTGTGACCTATGCAGCGTGAGTGTTACCGTTTCGGCGGTGTGACGTTTGCGCTCGAGTCGGACGCGCCCATTGAGCGCTCGCAAATGTGCGCACCGTTTCGCGTGGCAGACGGCGCGGCGGAGCACACGATCCGGCTGCATTTTGACGACCGTCCGCCTGTGCCGCCGGAGACGGCGCAGCACCGCGGCGCGGTCTGGCGCTGGCAATCCGACACGGAGCGCCATCTGCTGGAGCAGTACAGTGTGCCGGACAGAGCGCCGCAGTTTACCTATGCCGTGACGCGCGGCGCGCACACGGAGGTCACGTTTGCCAACGCATACCGCGCAGGCGCTTCCGTGCGCGCGGTGCTCGAGGCGGCAGGATTGTTTGACATCTTTGCAGATCTCGGGATGCTCGTGCTGCACTGCGCGTACATCGTGACGCGCGCGGGCGAGGCTGTCCTGTTTTCCGGCCCGAGCGGTGTCGGCAAGAGCACGCAGGCCGCGCTCTGGGAGCAGCTTGCCGGGGCGCGGGTCGTCAACGGCGACCGTGCACTTGTGGACGTGGGCAAAAAGACCGCGAACGGCATTTTCTATTCGGGCACGTCGGGCATATCCGAAAATGTCACAGCGCCCATCCGGGCAATCGTGCTCCTCGGCCAGAGCAGCGAAAACCGCGTGCTTGTCCCGAGCCCGCAGGCGGCGTTTGCGGGTGTGCTCAGCCAGTGCGCGTATTATGAATGGGACGTGTTCTCTGCGGAAAAAATGACCGAATGCGTGGCGCGGCTCGTCTCCGACGTGCCGGTGCTGCGCATGGACTGCTTGCCGGACGCCACGGCGGTCGATGCCCTGCGGGGCAAATTGGGAGGTATCTGATATGGAACAGATGAGCACCGAGCCACGGCTGTCGGCTTATCTCCACGCGCGGGCCTGCGCAAAGGGCATCCCGCTTGCGGGAAACTTTGAGCTCACGGCGCGCTGCAACTTCAACTGCCGCATGTGTTACGTGCACCTCACGCCCGAGGAACAGCGGCGGCGCGGGGCGGAGCTCACCGCGGACGAGTGGCTCGCCATCGCGGAGCAGGCGCGCAGTCAGGGGATGCTGTTTTTGCTGCTGACCGGCGGCGAGCCGCTCATTCGCGCGGATTTCCGCTATCTGCTCACCGAGCTCAAGAAGATGGGGCTCATGGTCTCCATCAACAGCAACGCATCGCTCATCGACGACGACTGGCTGGATTTTTTCCGGTATGAGCCGCCGTCGCGCATGAACATCACGCTTTACGGCGGCTGCAACGAGACGTATGAACGGCTGTGCGGCCGGCCGATGTATGACCGCGTTGTGCACAATATCCGCGCGCTCAAGGCGCTTGGTATCGGCGTGAAGCTCAACGCCTCCATGACGCCGTACAATGTCGATGATATGGACGCGATCTATGCCATAGCGACCGAGCTCGGCACACCGGTGCAGATGGCGTCGTACATGTTCCCGCCCGTGCGCCGCGACGAGCACGCGACCGGCAGCAACGACCGCTTCACTTTTCAGGAGGCTGCCGCCTGCAGCGTGCGCTGGGACCGGCTGCGGTTTTCGGACGAGATGTTCTGCCAGCGTGCCGAGGCGATGCGCGCTGGTATCCGCGCGCCGGAGAGCGAAGTGTGCGACGGGACGCCGGGGGAGAAGATGGCATGCCGCGCGGGGCGCAGCTCGTTCTGGATCAACTGGCGCGGCGTCATGACGCCGTGCGGCATGATGGTACAGCCGGATGTCTCCGTTCCGGAGCTCGGCTTTGCGCGCGCATGGGAGGAAACCAAGGCGGCCACGGCGCGCATCCTGCTGCCCCCGGCGTGCACACAGTGCGAATATAAGCACATGTGCCATGCCTGCGCCGCGATGTGCGTGACCGAGACGGGCGCGTTTGACGGAAGGCCGGAATATGTCTGCGCCATGACGAAGGCCACTGCCGAGCTGACGCAGAGTGCGTATGAAAGGATGAAAAATACATGAAGCTCAAAGCACAGCTTGTCAAGCGGGAGATCGCGGGCGACACGATCCTCGTGCCGGTCGGTGAGACGACGACGAAGCTCCAGGGACTGCTCACGATCAACGAGACCGGCGCCGCCATATGGGACGCGCTGCCGGAGGCCGAGAATGAGGAGGCAATCGTCGAGCGACTCTATGAGGAGTTTGACGTCGAGCGTGACGTGCTCAGGCAGGACGTCCATGCCTTCGTCGCAAAGCTCCGCGAGCTGGACATTCTCTGACCCACACAGAATAGAAAAAAGCGAAGTGGTTTCCACTTCGCTTTTTCAAAATCTGCAAGTTTTCGTCATGTCCGGCGCTTTTTGAACGCGCTCCATATCCGGACAATGGGATGCCGCAGCGGTATGACCAACAGCCACGGCCCGCGAAAGAGCTCCCACAGGAAATCTCCGGGCTGAAGCTGCCGACCCTTTCGGCAGACGGCGGTCGCCCGCGCAAAGACCTGCTGCGGCAGGATGCCGGTCTCGGTCTCGGTCTGCGCATCGCCAAGGATGTCGAGACTGCCGTCGTGGTGCACGCGGCGGATCCTGTGCATGACGAACTGGCCGCTCGCGCGCTCGTAAAACACGATGTCGCCGCGGCGCAGGGGCGTGTCCGGCCTGGAAAAGAACACGGTGTCGCGCCCGCCCGCCAGAAAGGGCGACATACTGCTGCCAGCGACGGGCACGCTGACGCTGTGCCCCTGCTCAGTGAGCGAGCGTAGCGCAGTCATATATGCTTTGGTATCCACCTGTTTCATCGCGCTTCGTCCTGCGTTCTTTCCGGGAATTTACCGATCCCCGCGCGATGCGCGGAGATCGGTTTGAGACATCAGATCTTGCTGTTGAGCCACTCGAGGACGTCGGCATACACCTCGTCTTTGTTGAGCTCGTTGAGCATCTCGTGGCGGCCGTCCTTGTAGAGCTTGAGCTTCACGTCCTTGCAGCCGATTTTCAGGAAGCGCTCGTAGACCTTCTTGACCGCCTCGCCGTAGTTGCCGACGGGGTCGCCGTCACCGGCCATGAAGTAGACCGGCGTGGACTTATCCATCTTGTTGAGGTTTTCCGTCTTCCAGATGTACTGCAGGCCGCCCATCATGTCGTGGAACATGCCGGCAGTCGCCATCGTACCGCAGAGGGGGTCGGCGATGTAGGCGTCCACGACCGCCTCGTCACGGGTGAGCCAGTCGAGCTTTGTGCGCACGTGGTCATATTTCTTGTTATAGCTGCCGAAGGCAAGCTTGTCGAGCGTGGGGCTGTGATACATGGGTCCGTTGTCGATCATCTCGAGCTTTGCCATGAGCTTACCGGCGGCGACGACTGCGCCCGGGTTCTGGCCGGTGCCGCTGATGACGACGCCCTTGAGCCCCTCGGGGTGGTCAATGATATAGGTGCGGGTCAGGAAGCTGCCCATGCTGTGGCCGAACAGGAAGTAGGGGACGCCGGGGTACTTGGCGGCGGTGAGCTTGTGGAGCGTGTCCATATCGCTCACGACATCGTTCCAGCCGTCCTTTTCCGCGAAGAAGCACAGCTCCTGTTCGTTTTCTGCGGTCTTACCATGGCCAAGGTGGTCATTCGCGACGACGACGAAACCGTTTTCCGCGAGAAACTCCATAAACGGAGCGTAACGGTAGATATGCTCGGCGACGCCATGCGCGATCTGCAGGACGGCGCGCACTTCGCCGTCGGGCGTGCACTCTCTGGCAAACACGTTGTGTTTCCCATCAGTGGACAAAAACCTAAAATCATGAAAAGATGGCATAGCAATACTCCTTATTGTGTGATATACTAAAAGCTACCTGAATTGTATTCCAATTGGCGAAATTCGTCAAGTCTACGGAGGTTATTTTCATTATGAACGGCTACATCATTGCACTTGATCAGGGTACAACCAGTTCCCGCTCGATTATCTTCGATAGTAAGGGAAACATCGTATCTCTGGCGCAGTATCCATTCACGCAGATCTATCCGAAACCGGGCTGGGTCGAGCATGACCCGATGGTCATCCTCGAGAGCCAGCTGCTCGCCATGAGCGAGGCATTTGAAAAGAGCGGCCTGTCGCCGACGGACATCGCCGGCATCGGCATCACGAACCAGCGCGAGACGACCATCGTCTGGGACAAGCACACCGGCAGACCTGTCTATAACGCAATCGTCTGGCAGTGCCGCCGCACGGCGCCCATCTGCGACCAGCTGATGGCGGACGGACTTAGTGATTACGTGAAGGAGAAGACCGGCCTGCTCATCGATGCTTATTTCTCCGGCACGAAGATCAAGTGGATTCTGGATAACGTTCCGGGTGCAAGAGAGCGCGCCGAGCGCGGCGACCTGCTGTTCGGCAATGTGGACGCGTGGCTGATCTGGAATCTCACCGGCGGCCGCGCGCATGTGTCGGACTATTCCAACTGCTCTCGCACGATGCTGTTTGACATTGACAATCTCTGCTGGGATGAGAAGCTCTGCGCGCGTCTGGGCATCCCGATGAGCATGCTGCCGACGCCGGTGCCGTCCTCTATGGTCTATGGACAGGTGGCGGCCGGGCTGTCCGGTCTGGAGGCGCTCGAGGGCGTGCCCGTCTGCGGCAGCGCCGGCGACCAGGAGGCTGCGCTGCTCGGTCAGGCGTGCATCGAGCCGGGTCAGGCGAAGAACACCTATGGTACGGGCTGCTTCACGCTCATGAACACTGGCAGCAAGTCCGTGCGCAGCGTCAGCGGTCTGGTCACGAGTGTTGCGTGGTCCGTTAACGGCGAGACCACCTATGCCCTCGAAGGCAGCGTGTTCAATGCCGGCAGCTCCATTCAGTGGCTGCGCGACGAGCTTGGTCTCATCGGCGCGGCGCATGAGTGCGACCTGCTGGCCGAGAGCGTGCCGGATAACGGCGGCGTGTATCTCGTGTCCGCATTTACCGGCCTCGGCGCGCCGCGCTGGGATATGTATGCCCGCGGCGCGATCGTCGGCCTGACGCGCGGCAGCAACAAGGCGCACATCGCCCGCGCCACGCTTGAGGGTATCGCCTATCAGGTCAAGGATCTGATCGACGCCATGCAGATCGACGCGGAGAGCCCGATTTCTGTCCTGCGTGTGGATGGCGGCGCGTCGGTGAGCTCGTTTTTGATGCAGTTTCAGGCGGATATGCTGCGCGTGCCGATCGACCGGCCGAAGCTGGTCGAGACGACCGCGTTTGGCGCGGCGTTCCTCGCCGGCCTTGCCAGCGGCGTCTGGGAGAGCGTGGACGATATTGCGCTCCTGCGCCAGTCCGACCGCATTTTCAAGCCCGAAATGGATGCCGATCAGGCAAAGCAGTATCACGATAACTGGCTGCGTGCCGTCGGCAGAGCAGAAAAGTGGAGCCAGGAATGAACCAAAACCTGTTTTTTACCCCAACGAATATTCTATTGCCGGCGCATGCGGATATGCGGCGCTGGAGTGTCATTGCCTGCGACCAGTTCACGTCGGACGCCGCCTATTGGCGCGCAGTGCAGGACACGGTCGGCGACGCACCCTCTACGCTGCGGCTGATGCTGCCGGAGTTTTACCTCGGCAAGTGTGACGAAGCGGCGGCGACGCGCGCCATTCAGCAGACGATGCACGCTTATCTGGAAGGCGGCGTGTTTCGCACCGTGCCGCACAGCCTTGTGCTCGTGCAGCGTACGCTGCCGGGCGGCGCTGTGCGCTGTGGCATCGTCGGCGCGCTTGATCTTGAGGCGTATGATTACGCGCCCGATTCCGTTACGCCCATCCGTGCAACGGAGGGCACGGTCGCCTCGCGCCTTCCGGCGCGTGTGCGCATCCGTGCGGCGGCGGCGCTGGAAATGCCGCACATCATGGTCTTTTATACAGATCCGGAGGATGCTATTTGCCGCAAGGCGGAGGCGCTTGCGGGTGACACGCTCTATGATTTTGACCTCATGTCCGGCGGCGGGCATATCTGCGGCCGCCGCATTGCTGGAGACGCAGCAGAGCAGCTCGCGGCCGCCCTGTGTGCGACCGGCGTCGGAACGGACGGCGAGCACCCCATGCGTTTTGCAATTGCGGACGGCAACCACAGTCTGGCCGCTGCCCGTCAGTGCTGGCTGGAGAAGAAAAAGACGCTCACGCCCGAACAGGCGGCAGTTGACCCCGCGCGCTATGCGCTGGTCGAGCTTGTGAACCTGCACAGTCCGGCCGTGACGTTCGAGCCCATCCACCGCGTCCTCTTTGAGACCGATGCGGCGCATTGGCTGGACGCTGCCGAGCACGCGCTTGCGGCAGCGGATGGCCGCGGCTATGCGGTCACGCTGCTGGCTGGTGCGCAGCGCAGAGACATTCTCGCACGCGGCAGCTCGCTCGGCGAGGCCATTGCTGCGCTGGAGGCATTCTGCGCATCGTATATGCAGGCACACGGCGGCCGGATCGACTATATCCACGGCGATGACGAGGCCGTTGACCTCGCCGCCGGAGACGGCTGCTGCGGCATCCTGATGCCGCGCATGGAAAAAGAGGAGCTCTTCACGTCTGTGCTCCGCTCCGGCCCGTTCCCGAAAAAGAGCTTTTCGATCGGCCTCGGTGCGGACAAGCGCTATTACCTCGAGTGCCGCAAACTCTAATTTAATCTATCCTTTGCTTGAGAGAGGCAGCTTATTGGCTGCCTCTCTTTTTTTGTTCTGTCTTGTGCTGTGCATGCATAGGATGTGGCAGGACAAAAGAGGAGGGAGACGGATGATCTTCACAAATCAGGCGCTGGCGCTGTTTCCGCCGTCGCTGGGACAGGCCATCGCGCAGACGCAGCGCGACCGGGACGAGCTCGTGGAGGAGATCTGCTGCCGCATCGGGCGGCCGCCCGTGCTGCTGACGCAGGAAAATGTGTACCCTGCGGCGTGCCGTGCCGTGCTGCCGGACGATCTGGACTATCTGCTCGAGCGCGCAACGCGCGCGTCCGTCTATGCGGCAGCAGACCAGATCCGGCAGGGATACTTACAGACGGCCGGTGGCTGCCGCGTCGGGCTGTGCGGCTGTGCCTATGGACAGGCTGCCGGTCAGATCGACGGTATCCGGCAGCTGAGCTCCGTATCCGTGCGCATCCCGCACGCCGTGCCCGGGTGCGCCGATGCGCTCGTGCCGCAGCTGATGAAGGACGGCTTTTGCAGCACGCTCATTCTCTCACCGCCCGGCGGCGGAAAGACGACGCTGCTGCGCGAGTGCGTGCGCCGGCTGTCCGACCACGGGCTGCGCATCTCGCTCATGGACGAGCGAGGTGAGATCGCGGCGGTGCAAAACCGCACGCCGCAGTTTGACGTCGGCGCGAACACGGACATCATGACCGGAGGACAGAAGGCCGCCTGCTGTATGATGCTGCTGCGCACCATGCGCCCGGATGTGCTGGCGTTTGACGAGATCAGCGCACCGGAGGACATCGAGGCGATCCGCATTGCAGCCGGGTGCGGTGTTGCGCTGCTGGCGACGGCGCACGCGCAGAGCGTCGGTGCACTGCGCTGCCGGGCGCTGTACCGCGCGCTGCTGGACGAGCATATTTTCCGCCGCGCCGTGTGCATCACGCGCAGCGGCGGCGCGCGTTTTTACACGCTCGAGGAGCTGCCATGACGTGGGTGCACGGACTGGGCGCTGCGCTTTTGTTTCTGGGCAGCACCGCGGCGGGCTTCGCGCTGCGGCGTGAACTGCAGCAGCGCGCGCAGCTGCTCTCGGCGGTGATCGACAGCCTGCAGCTGCTGCGCAGTGACATCGTCGGGCGGCTGCTGCCGCTGCCGGAAGCCCTGCGCCACACGGCGGAGACAGCGCCGGAGCCGCTGCATGCGCAATACACCGCCCTCGCAGACGGCATCACGGACAGCGAGCGGCCGTTTTGCGAGCAATGGGCGGCAGCGATCCGGGCGCTGGACATGCTCACACCGGACGCGCGTGCCGCGCTGCTGACATTGGGCGCGCAGCTCGGAAAATATGACGCGCAGCTCCAGCGGCAGGCACTGGACACCTGCATTGCGTCGCTGCAGAGCATTTCCGCTGCGCTGCAGGACGACGTGCGGCGGCGCGGTAAGCTGGTTTGCGGCCTCGGCGCGACGCTCGGTCTGCTCGCCGCCGTTGCGCTGCTTTGATCCTGGGAGGGACTTATGGACGTTGACCTTGTCTTTAAGATCGCGGCGATCGGGATCCTCGTCGCCGTGCTCAACATACTGCTCTCGCGCGCGGGGCGCGACGAGCAGGCACTTATGACGACCATCGCGGGTCTGGTCGTGGTGCTGGTGCTGGTGATCCAGAAAATCAGCGAGCTGTTTGCGCTCATCAAGCAGCTGTTTTCGTTCTGATGGAGGCTGTCTTTCGTGCGATGCTGATCGTGGTCGTTGCCGCTGCCGCCGCAGCCACGGTCTATAAGACCGTGCCGGGCATCTCGTTTTTGCTGAGTGCGGCGGCAGCGCTGCTGGCGCTGTTTTTGTGTGTCGGCCTGCTTGAGCCGCTGGCGGATTTCTTTCGTGATGCCATTGCGCTCAGTGATTTGTCCGGCGTCTACACCGGGCCGCTGCTCAAATGCATGACCATCAGCATCCTGACCATGATCGGAGAGAGCCTCTGCAAGGACGCAGGACAGGCTGCGGGCGCAGGCGCTGTGCAGCTCGTCGGCGTTGCGGCGGCGCTCTATGCGGCGCTGCCGCTGCTGCGCACATTCTTGACCATGATCGGAGCGTGTCTATGAAGCGGTTTTTGCTTGCGCTGCTGGCGGTGCTGACGCTGGCGGCCGTATGCACGCAGCCTGCATACGCCTATGACATTGCGTCCGAGCAGGCGGAGGCATTCGGCACGGCGGCGCTGGAATCCGCGCTCCCGGCGCAGACGTATGACGCCTTCGGTGCGCTGAGCGTCGCAGATGCCGCGCATCCACGCCCACTGCTCCAAAAGCTCTGGGACTATGCGCTGCGTGAGGGCGGGGGAGCGCTGGCCTCGGCTGCGCGCAATGCAGCGCTGCTGCTGGCGGTCGTGTTTCTGGCGGCGCTGTGCGCGTCGCTGTCGGCAAGCGGTGCGTGCGCCAAGGTCACACAGATGACCGGTGCGGTGGCAGTGGCTGCGCTGAGCGTCACCCATGTGACGTCCTGCATCACAGCCGGCAGCAACGCGCTGACAACGCTGCGCGACTTCTCCAAGATCCTGCTGCCGAGTATGTGCGCCGCAGCGGCGGCAAGCGGGGCGGCGACGTCGGCGGCGGCAAAATACGCGGCGACATCGCTCTTCCTCGATATTCTGCTGTCGGCGGAGACAGCGGTGCTGCTGCCGATGCTCTACACATACGCAGGCACGGTCATCTGCGGCGCGGCGCTCGAGCAGGACGTACTCGCGGCGCTGAGCGGCCTGCTGCGCAAGGCGCTTCGGCTGCTGCTCATTGGCTTTGCCGCGGTGTTCACGCTCTATCTGTCGCTGACGGGCATTCTCACCGGCTCAGCGGATGCGGCTGCGGCCAAGGCCGTCAAAACCGCCGTCTCGGCGGCGCTGCCGGTCGTTGGCAGCATTGTGGCGGACGCTGCGGCGACCGTCACGGCAAGCGCTGCGATTTTGCGCGGCGGCATCGGCATCGTCGGTGTCGTGAGCGTTGCCGCCGTGTGCGTCACGCCGTATTTGCAGCTCGCCGTGCACTATGCTTTGTATAAGCTGGCCGCCGGGATCGCGGAGTCGTTTGCGGACAAGCGGGTCGGGCGGCTGATCGGCGGCTTTGCGGATGTGTACGGCTTCCTGCTCGGGATGGTCGGTGTGGCGTCGCTCATTTTGTTCCTCTCTATCGTATCAAGCATGAAGGCGGTGACGGGATGATGGAATCTCTGCGTGCGTGGCTGCTGAGTCTCGCGGGCGCTGCGCTGCTGACGGCGCTTGCGGCCATGTTTCCGACGTCCGAGAGTCTGCGCCGCATCGTGAAGCTCATCGGCGGCGTTGCGCTGACGTGCCTGCTGTTTTCGCCGCTCGTGACGTTTGATTATGGCAGCTATGCCGCGGCGCTGCAGGACTGCCGCGTCTCGGTGTCAACAGACGGCGCGGTGTCCGACAGCAGTGAGCGCCTGCAGCGCACGGTCATAGAATCGGAGCTGCGCGCATATATATTGGACAAAGCCGCGCAGTGCGGCGTTTCCCTCGCCGATGCGCAGGTCACGCTGCAGTGGAGCACCGACGGCTACTGGTATCCGTATGCCGTCCGGCTGGTCACAGCGGGCGCGGCGGAAAACAGCCGTCTGGCGCAGACCATCGAGGCCGATCTCGGCATCCCGCGCGCGCGGCAGGAATGGAGCAGTGCATCATGAACACACGAAAACTCAGCGCATTTGCAGGCAAGTACAAATATGTGCTCATCATCCTGCTGGCGGGGCTGATCCTGCTCCTGCTGCCGGGCGGAAGCCGGACAAAGACCGAGCCATCAGCGGCGCAGCCGCTCACCGAGCAGACGCAGACACAGACCATCCAGACCGAGGAGCAGCGCCTTGCGCAGCTGCTGCGGCAGATCAGCGGCGCGGGTCAGGTGCAGGTGCTGCTGTCGTACCGCTGCTCGGCGGAGCGGGAGCTGGCGACGGATGATTCCGGTCAGCCGGCCATCATTTCCGCCGGAGGCGGAGCACAGGCGGCGGTGGAGCTGCGCACGGTCAGCCCGCAGTATCTCGGCGCGGTCGTCGTCTGCGACGGGGCGGACGCGCCGCAGGTGCAGCTTGCCGTGACGCAGGCGGTGGCACAGTTTACCGGCCTGAGCACCGACCGCATCAGCGTGCTCAAAAAGCAGCCGGACGCGTGATCTGAAATAATGGGAGGGCAGCTATGAAAAAAACCAAGCGGAACGTTGCGATCATCGTGGTGCTGCTGTTTGTGTGCGCCGCGGTCTATTTCAACTGGTCGTACAATGTGCAGTGGGGCAGCGCGGACGCCGAAATGGCCGCCGCCGAGGACGCTGCCATGGCGGCAGCCAATGCGGACGGAGAGACCGCCGCGGCCTCGGCGTCGACCGATGATTATTTCGCCAAGGCGCGCCTGACGCGCCAGCAGTCGCGCGACGAGGCGCTGTCCCTGCTCAAGTCGGCATCGGCTGCCGAGGATGCCTCGCAGGAGACGATCGACAGCGCCATGCGCGCCATCTCCGCCATGGCGAGCGACTCCATGACGGAGACGCAGATCGAAAATCTCCTGCTCGCCAAGGACTTTTCCGAGTGCGTGGTCTACATCACGGACGACGGCATCACGGTCGCTGTCCCTGCGCCGGCGGACGGCCTGAGCACGGCGCAGGTCGCCACGATCACGGATGTCATCGTCAGCGAGACGGACTACACCGCGCCGCAGATCAAGGTCATTGAGGTCAAAGCGGACGCGCAGTAATATGCCAATCGCCCCGTTCGTTTGAACGGGGTGTATTTTCACGCCAGAACATGCCACATAATCCAGCATAATGGAGCGGTTGCCTAATCATGGTTAGTTAAATTTTTTTGATATTTCTGTTGACCAAAAACAGCGAAATGTGTATACTGAACTATAAGTAAACGCGGCATTTTCCGGCGCGCTTTTTGTGCGCGACCGGTTAAAAATGCGCGTTTACAGAGCTTTTTAGAAAGAAGATGACGTATGAAAAGACGTGTTCTTTGTCTCATCCTCGCTGTGATCATGGTCGCCTGCCTGCTGCCGACGGCGGCCTTTGCCTCGACCAACGGCAAAACAGCGGACGATGCGATCAACTGGGTCAAGAGCTTACAAGGGCAAACCGTCGGCAGCGGCGAGTGTGTGGCGCTGATTGTTGCCTACTACTCGTACCTCGGCCAGAAGTCACCCGGCGGCAATGGCGCGGATTATTCGTGGAATCAGCTCCCTGCCGGCTGGCAAAGACTACAAAACGCTCAGCCGCAGAAGGGCGACATTCTGGTCTACAGCGGCAACGCTGCAAACAAGTATGGCCATGTCGCGATCTATGAATCGGATTACAGCACCTGGCACCAGAACTATGCCTATCAGCGCAAAGTCGTCCACGTTACGAACGTCAGATATAATGGCTTTGACAATCCGTATTGGGGCGTCATCCGCCCGGACTTCTCGAGCGCGACGCCGAAACCGTCCTATGCTGACATCGGCACAAACGTCTACCGTTACCTCATCCGCACGGACGGCTGGAAGCACATCGGCACAAATTATGATTCCTCGGATAGGTACAACGTGACGATCGGCGCAGCCAACACCGGCGACCCGGAGCAGATCTGGAAGTTTATCCGTCAGGGCGACGGCAGCTACTATATCCAGAACATGTTCAATGATAATTACCTCACGTATGAGGGCAATTGTGTCCAGCAGGCAAAGGTCACGACCTCTTGGCTCAACACGAATAAGGCATCGCGTTTCCAGTGGTACATCTATGATAAGAACGGAACATTCCAGCTGGTTCCGAAAGACTCCGCGACTGCCGGGACGTGGCTCGTGCTCGACTGCACGGGAAACTATCAGACCGCCGGCACACAGATGGAGCTGTATTCGAACTGGTCAGGCGCCGCGCAGATCTTCAGCCTCTATCCCGTGGATGACTATCAGAAGCCGGCCGCGCCTCCCAAAGTGAAGATCACGGTTCCGGAAGTGGCCACTGTGGGCGAGGAAGTTAAAATCAGCTGGACGGCAAGCCCGCTTCGGGACAAATATGATCAGCGAGAATACTGTGTGACTGTAGAGGGCGGCGGATCCAAAAAATCTTATTATACGACCGACACAAGTGTTTCAGTGACAATAAAAAGACGCGAACTGCATTGCGATGTGACAGTAGAGTCACGCAACACAAAGTATGCCAACTATAGTTCAAGCTCCTATGCATCTTTCAAATGCGTCGAGGCGCATGAGCACAGTTACACTGCTGTTGTGACCGCGCCGACCTGCACGGCCAAGGGCTACACGACGCACACCTGTTCCTGCGGCGACAGCTACGTGGACACTTATGTGGACGCGCTCGGCCACGCATGGGACAACGGCAAAGTGACGAAGGAGCCGACGGAAACCGAGACCGGCGTGAAGACCTTCACCTGCACCCGCTGCGGCGAGACGAAGACGGAGACCATCCCGAAGCTCACGCACGAGCACAACTATAACGCTGTTGTGACCGCGCCGACCTGCACGGCCAAGGGCTACACGACGCACACCTGTTCCTGCGGCGACAGCTATGTGGATACTTACACCGACGCGCTCGGCCACGCATGGGACAGCGGCAAGGTGACCAAGCAGCCGACCGCGACGGAGACCGGCATCCGGACCTATACCTGCACGCGCTGCAGCGTGACCAAGACGGAAACCATCCCGGCCACCGGCAGCGTCGACGTGACGCAGATGTTCACCGACGTGGAGAAAAACTGGGCGTACCCCGGCATCCAGTACTGCGTGACGCACGGCATCATGGGCGGCATGGGCGACGGCACGTTTGCCCCGACCGGCACGACGACGCGCGCACAGATCGTGCAGATCCTCTATAACCTCGAGGGCACGCCGGCGGTGAGCGGCACGACGCCGTTTACCGACCTGACCGCGAACTGGTACAAGCCCGCCATCCTCTGGGCGTACCAGAACAACGTGGTCGCGGGCACAACGCCGACCACGTTCGACCCGGAGCGGCCCGTCACGCGCGAGCAGATCGCGGTCATCCTCACGCAGTACATGTTCCATGTCCTCAAGATGGAGCGCACATGGACGCCCGCCGACCTGAGCACGTTCCCGGACGGCGCGAACGTGAGCAGCTGGGCGAAGGAGGCCATGCAGGACGCGGTCGCGCTCGGCCTCATCAACGGCAGCAAGGCGCCTGACGGCTTGGTTTACCTCGACCCGCAGGGCAGCGCCACCCGCCAGCAGGTCGCAACGATCCTGATGAACTTCTGCCAGAACGTGAAGAAGTAACATAACAGCATTTTTGCAGATGCACCCCGGAATACGCCGGGGTGCATCTTTTTGCCGCACTGAAAACATTTTGCTTTCTTTTTGCCGCTGTACGTGGTACACTATACTGTACAATTTTATCAGGAGGTATTTTTCTATGCCGGAAAATTATATTACTTGCCAGGATGAAAAGGGCAGCATCAATATCTCTGAGGACGTCGTTGCCGCGATGGTGCGCGCAGCGATCACGGAAGTGGACGGTGTCGCCGGGATCGCGACCTCTGCCGGTACGGAGCTGGCCGAGCTGCTCGGCATCAAGTCTGCCGCCAAGGGCATCAAGGTGCAGATCGTCGACGGCACGATGACGGTCGACACGATCATCACGGTGCGCTATGGCTGCAGTGTCGTGGCCGTTGCCAAGGCGGTGCAGGAATCCGTCACGAGCGCGGTGGAGTCCATGACCGGTATCGGCAAGCCCATCGTCAACGTGCACGTGTCCGGTGTGGCGTTCGACAAATAAGGAAAAGCAGGAGAAATCACTATGACAAGAACGGTTGCGCGTGAGATCGCGATCCAGCTCAGCTTTGCCGCGCAGCTCGCCGGGGAGGATGCCCGCGAGACGGCGGAGGCATTTTTCAGCCGGGAGTATTTTGCGACGCTGGCGGAGGAAGATCCGCTGTTCCGGGAGTATCCGGACGATACGCAGCTTGACTACATCCGCCGGCTGACCGGCCTGGTCTATGACCATATGTACGAGCTCAACCACATGATCGAGAAATATGCCCGCGGCTGGCGGCTTGAGCGCATTTCGCGCACCGCTGCGGCGATCATGCGCTGCGCCATGTGCGAGATCCTCTATATGGATGATGTGCCGAATGCCGCCGCGATCAACGAGGCGGTACAGCTTGCCAAGGGCTATGAAGAGCCGGAGACGGTCGCGTTCATCAACGGCGTGCTCGGCAGCTTTGTGCGCGGTGAGCTTGCGCAGGAAGCTGAGCCCCCGGCAGAGGCGGAAGCAGCGCCCTCCGAGACGCCGGACGAGCCGCTCGCTCCGGCGGAAGAAAGCTGCACAGAAGGCTGAAATGGAGCGTACATCCTTTACTGTCACGGAGCTTAACGCACACATCAAGCAGCTTCTGGACGCAGATATGCTGCTCGGAAACGTCTGCGTGACGGGTGAGCTGTCAAACTATAAGGTCTATCCGTCCGGACACCACTACTTCACGCTCAAGGATGCTGAGAGCAGCCTGCGCTGTGTGATGTTTCGCAGCAGCGCGCAGTCACTGCGCTTTCGTCCGGCGAGCGGTATGAGCGTGGCGGCGGTCGGCCGCATCGCGGTCTATCCGCGCGACGGTGCGTATCAGCTCTATTGCACGCGTCTGATCCCCGGCGGTGTCGGCGATTTGTATGCCGCCTATGAGCAGCTCAAGGAGCAGCTGCAAAAAGAGGGGCTGTTTGACCGCGCGCACAAAAAACCGCTGCCGCAGTTTCCGCAGCGGATCGCCGTGATCACGTCGTCCGCCGGTGCGGCGGTGCGCGATATCATCCGTGTGCTCGGCAAACGCTGGCCGGCCAGTGAGGTCGTGCTGCTGCCCGTGCGTGTTCAGGGTGCGGAAGCTCCGGCGGAGATCGCCGGGGCGATTCGTTATGCCAACCGCTATCATGTGGGTGATCTCATTATCACCGGCCGCGGCGGCGGCTCGATCGAGGACCTGTGGGCGTTTAACGATGAGCGTGTTGCGCGCGCGATCTACGACTCGGATATTCCGGTCATCTCCGCAGTCGGGCACGAGCCGGACGTAACGATCTCGGACTTTGTGGCAGACCTGCGCGCGGCGACGCCGTCCAATGCAGCCGAGCTTGCCGTGCCGAATGCGGAGGATCTGCGCGAGACGCTGCGCAGCTATGACATCCGCATGATGCAGGCGATGCGCAAGCAGATGACGCAGCGCCGCGCGGCGTTGGAGAATTTGGCCGGCCGGCGCGTTTTGCAGTCTCCGGCGGCGTATTTTGATCTCCGGCGGGTGGAGCTCGACTATACCCGCAGCCGCCTGACCGCGGCGGGGGAGCGCTATCTTGCCTCACGAAGGCGAACCTTTGCGCAGTATGCGGCGGCGCTGGATGCGATGAGTCCGCTCAAGGTGCTTGGCCGCGGTTATGCTGTGGCGTCGGATGCAGCCGGGACGGTGCTCCGCTCGGCAGGACAGGTTCAGCCCGGAGATGCGCTCCGCGTACAGCTTCAGGATGGTGCGCTGCACTGCACCGTGAACAACAGGGAGGAAGCACATGGCAAAACAGGAACTGACCTTTGAAGCGTCCATGCAGCGGCTGGACGAGATCGTCAAGCAGCTGGAAAAGGGCGATGTGCCGCTCGATGCGTCGCTGGCGCTGTTCGAGGAGGGCTCGCACCTGCTCAAAACCTGCAATGCGCTGCTCGACACCGCTGAGCAGAAGGTCGTGCAGCTGAAAAAAGGGAGCGATGGTGCGCCCGTCGAGCTTCCGTTTGAAACAGAGGAATGATGCATGGATTATCAGACGCAGTATCACGAATACAAGGCGCTTGCGGATGCGGCGCTCAATACGTACTTTACGGACACGGGCGTGTCCTATCACCGTCTGCTCGAGGCGATGCACTACAGCCTTGCCGCCGGCGGCAAGCGGCTGCGCCCGGTGCTTGTGCTCGCGTTTTGCGCTGCCTGCGGCGGAGACGTGCGCGCGGCGCTTCCGGTCGCGTGCGCGGTCGAGATGGTGCATACTTATTCGCTGATCCATGACGACCTGCCGTGCATGGACAATGACGATCTGCGCCGCGGCAAGCCGACCAACCACGTGGTGTTCGGCGAGTGCACGGCGACGCTCGCGGGCGACGCGCTGCAGGCGGAGGCGTTCCGCACGATTCTCTCGACGGAGCTGCCGGCGGAAATGCGCGCCGAGTGTGCACGGCTGCTGGCCGAGGCTGCCGGTGGAAACGGTATCTGCGGCGGACAGCAGCTCGACATGGAGGGCGAGGGTAAGGCGCTCACGAAGGAGGAGCTGATGGACATCAATGACCGCAAAACGTCGGCGATGATCTATGCTGCCTGTCTCATGGGCGTGACCTGCGGCGGCGGAAACGAGCAGCAGCGCGAGGCGGCGGCGAAATATGCCAAGGCGCTCGGCCTGGCCTTCCAGATCCGTGATGATATGCTCGATGTCATCAGCACGGAGTCGGAGCTCGGCAAGCCCATCGGCTCGGACGCGCGCGAGGGGAAGAATACTTTCATGGCGCTCTACGGCCTTGAGCGCTGCGGCGCGTATGTGCATGAGCTGTCCGAGCAGGCGGCAGCCGCTGTGGACGGCGCATTTGCAGACAGCGCGTTTTTGCAGCAGCTTGCCCGCTCGCTTGCAGACCGGAAAAACTGAACCAACGAAACACCGGCATCCGGTGAAAATACGAAAAGTGTCGGCTTACACTTGTAAAGTCCGGCACTTTTTGTTATAGTATAGATTGTATTATTATACGATACGTGAGGTATTCTGTTTTGAGTATATTAGAGCGAATCCATTCACCGGCTGACCTGAAGGCGCTGCCGGCGGGAGAAATTCCGGAGCTGTGTGCGGAACTTCGTTCTTTCCTGGTTCAAAGTCTCTCGAAAACCGGCGGACATCTCGCCTCGAACCTCGGCGCGGTGGAGCTTACGGTCGCAATCGACCGTGTCTACAATACCGAGCGCGACCGGCTCGTATTCGATGTCGGACACCAGAGCTATGTGCACAAGCTCCTGACCGGGCGGCGCGAAGCGTTTTCGACGCTGCGGCAGTATGGCGGCATCGCCGGCTTCCCGAAGCCGGACGAAAGTGTGCACGATGCATTCGTGGCCGGCCATGCCTCCACGTCGATCTCCGTTGCGCTGGGTATGGCGCGGGCGCGCACGCTCATGGGGGAGGATTATGACGTCATCGCCCTCATCGGTGACGGTGCGCTGACAGGCGGCTTGGCCTACGAGGGGCTGTCGGACGCCGGGCAGAGCGGTGAGCCTATGGTCATCGTGCTCAATGACAACGGCATGTCGATCAACAAAAACGTCGGCGGCATGGCAACGCTTCTGTCGAAGCAGCGTGTCAAGCCGGGGTATCTGCATTTTAAGCGATTTTATCGCAGCACTGTCGGAAAAGCGCCCGGACTTTATCGGGTATTGCATCACATCAAGGAGCATGTGAAAGATCTTGTCCTGCCGAACAATATGTTTGACGACATGGGCTTTTATTACATCGGACCTGTCGACGGGCACGATGAGCCGCAGCTGGAAAAAATGCTGCGCTGGGCGCGTGATCTGCGCCAGCCGGTGCTGCTGCACGTGGTGACGCAAAAGGGCAGGGGCATCTCGTATACCGAGCAAGCGCCGGAAAAATACCACGGCGTCAGCTCGTTCGACCCTGTGACCGGAGCATTGCCTGCGTCGAAGCCGGATTTTTCGCACGTGTTCGGGCAGACGCTTTCGCAGCTTGCGGACGAAGATCCGACCGTCGTCGCCATCACGGCGGCCATGCTGACCGGAACGGGGCTGGAGACGTTTGCCAAGGCGCATCCCGAGCGTCTGTATGACGTCGGTATTGCCGAGGGGCACGCCATCACGATGGCCAGCGGCATGGCAAAGCAGGGGCTCAAGCCGGTCGCTGCGATCTACTCGAGCTTTTTGCAGCGCGCGTATGACATGCTCATCCACGACACATCGCTGCAGCGGCTGCACCTTGTGCTTGGTGTTGACCGCGCCGGTATCGTCGGCAACGACGGTGATACGCACAACGGCTGCTTTGATATCAGTTATCTGAGCTCCGTGCCGTATATGCGCATCCTCTGCCCGGCGAGCTTTGCCGAGCTGCGCGCCATGCTGCGCAAAGCGGTCACGGAGCTGGATGGACCGGTCGCCGTGCGCTATCCGCGCGGCGGAGAGGGCGCATATCAGGCGTGCTCGCTCGAACCGGTCACGGTTTTGCGCGAGGGCAGTGACCTGACACTGCTGACCTATGGCATCGTCATCAACGATGTCCTGCAGGCGGCCCAGCTGCTTGCGCAGCAGGGAATCTCGGCAGAGGTCGTGAAGCTCACGCAGGTCGCGCCGCTGGAAGCCGACCCGGTGCTCGCGTCGCTGCAAAAGACCGGGCGGCTGCTGGCGGTCGAGGATGTGTGCGCTGCCAACTGCATCGGAGAGCAGGTGCTGTCTGCAGCGGAGCAGGCAGGGCTGCCAATGAAAGAGGCCCGGCTGCTGAATCTCGGCAGCGGCATCATCCCGCACGGCGCGCCGGATGTACTCAAAACGGCGTATGGCCTGGACGCGCAGGCCATCGCAGCCGCTGCACAGGCACTGTGCGCAAATGACAGAGAGAAGGGGAACGGCGCATGAAGAAGGTACGACTCGACCAGCTCGTCTTCGATCAGGGGCTGAGCGAGAGCCGCGAACGCGCAAAGGCGATCATTATGAGCGGTGTTGTCTATGTTAACGGCCAGCGCGCGGACAAGCCCGGCGCGCAGGTCGCGCCGGATGCGAACATTGAGGTGCGCGGCAACACGCTGCCCTATGTCAGCCGCGGCGGTTTTAAGCTGGAAAAGGCCCTCAAGGTCTTTCCCGTTGACCCGACCGGTCTGACGTGCATCGACTGCGGCGCTTCTACCGGCGGTTTTACGGACGTGCTGTTGAAAAACGGCGCTGCGAAGGTCTACGCCGTTGACGTCGGTTACGGTCAGCTCGCGTGGAGCTTGAGAAACGATGCGCGCGTCATCTCCATGGAGCGCACGAACGTGCGCTATATCACCGCCGAGCAGATCCCCGAACCGCTGGATCTTGCGGTCATGGATTTGTCCTTCATCTCCGTAAAACTGATCTTACCGGCGGTCTGCCCGCTGCTCAAGGATGACGCAGAGGTCGTGTGCCTCATCAAGCCGCAGTTTGAAGCCGGGCGCGAAGAGGTCGGCAAAAAGGGCGTTGTCCGCGACCCGAAGGTACATCTTGAGGTGCTGGAGAGTTTTCTGGCGTTTGTTCCCGGTGCGGGCTACACCGTCATGGGGCTTGACTACTCACCCATCAAGGGACCCGAGGGCAACATCGAGTACCTCGGCTACCTGCGCAAGGGCAGCCATGACGCGCCGCAGCTCGACCCGGCTGCCGTTGTTGCACAGTCGCACGGTGCGCTGGCGCACGGAAAAGAGAGCGGCGTATGAATCATATTGTCATAGCGGCCAATCCATACCGTGATATTGGCCTGCAAAAAGCGGTGACGGTTTACAGGATGCTCACAGAGCACGGACATCGGGCAGTCATTGCCCCGGTGTTTTCACCGAAGGCGTATTTGCCGGACGACATTTCGCCGCAGCCGCTCGCGGAGGCGGCGCGGGACGCGGGACTCATTATCGTCATGGGCGGCGATGGGACGATCCTGCACGTTGCAGCCCAGATGCGCGACCATCCGATACCGATCATCGGTGTGAATTTCGGCGGCAAGGGCTTTTTGGCCGGTCTGGAGGATGACGAGCTGGATATCCTGCTCGAGATCGCGGACGGGCAGTATACGATCAGCCGCCGCATGATGCTTGATATGGAGCTTGTGCGCAACGACCGGGTCATCTGTGCGCAGTCCGTGCTCAACGACGTGGTCATCCACGGCGGGCACGTGGACTGCATTGGCATCACGGCGTACGGTGATGGTGTGCCGATCACGCGCTTTCACGGTGACGGTATCATTGTCGCCACGCCGACCGGCTCTACGGCTTACTCCATGTCGGCGGGCGGACCGCTCGTCGAACCGGAAAACGAAAACATCATCATGACGCCTATCTGCGCGCACAGTCTGGCCGGAAAGTCCTTTGTGCTCGCACCCGGCCGGCAGATCACGATCGTGCCGGACCGAATACATGACCGGCCGGCCATTCTTGTGGCAGACGGCGGAGACGGCATCGCGCTCATCCGCGGCGACCACATCCGTATCCGCCGTTCGGAGAATTATACGCTGCTGGCAGATACCGGTATCCGCAGCTTTTATGAGACGGCTTTTGCAAAGCTGACAGACAGACTGTAAGGAGGGACGACGTGAAATCCACCAGACAAAACATTATTCTTCAGATCATCTCTGAGCAGGAGATCGAGACGCAAAATCAGCTCATGGACGTACTGGCGCAGCACGGCGTTTCGAGTACTCAGGCGACGCTGTCGCGTGACATCAAGGAGCTGCACCTGACCAAAACGCTCTCGCCGAGCGGGAAATATCGCTATTCCGCGCCGGCTGCGGATGAATTTCCCGGCTATGATGAGCGCCTGAAAAAGATTTTCCGTGAATGTGTAACGTCCTATGCTGAGGCACAGAACATCATCGTCATCAAGACCCTTCCCGGACTGGCCTCCGCCGCGTGCGCTGCGCTCGACAGCATGCACATAGAGACCCTTGTCGGCACGCTCGCGGGCGATGACACGGCATTTTTGCTCATGAAGGACAACACATCCGCCGATGAACTTTTCCAAGAGATCGAAAAGCTGCTTTGACGTGCCGCGGGAGGTGAAGCGCTTTGCTGCGAGAATTGCATATTGAAAATGTCGCGGTCATTGAACGTGCCGATCTTGAGCTCGGCTCCGGCCTGAACATTCTGACCGGCGAGACCGGCGCGGGCAAATCCATCCTCGTGGACGCCATGCACGCGATCCTTGGCTCGCGCGCCTCGCGTGAACTCGTGCGAACGGGCGCGGAAAAAGCGGTCGTTTGCGCGACCTTTGACCCTGAGCCGTGCAGGGCGTGGTGTGACGAAAACGAGATCGAGTGCGACGATGAACTCATCATCCGCCGCCAGATCACTGCGGAGGGCAAAACATCCTGCCGTGTCTGCGGCGTTCCGGTCACGACGGCGCAGCTGCGCGACCTGGGCGCGCTGCTGCTGGACATCCACGGCCAAAACGACGGGCGGCATCTGCTTGACGAGCGGGAGCACCTGCGAAGTCTGGACAAATTCGGGCGCTTAGAGCCGGAACTCGCACGCTATCAGGCGCAGTATCAGGCGTATCAGGCGCTCTGTAAGGAACGCGACACGCTCTCAGCCTACGAAAACGAAAAGGAACTGCTGACCGACAGTCTGAGCCGTCAGCTGGAGGAATTGGAGCATGCCCAGCTCAAGGCTGGGGAAGAGGCGGAGCTCGCCGAGCGCAGCGACCTGCTGCGCAACTTCGAAAAGCTCTCTGAGGCTGTCGATCTGGCTTATGATCTGCTGGCCGGCCGAGACGATTCTGCATCCGCGCTGGCAGGCGAGGCGCTGTCGGAGGTCGAGCGGGCGGCAAATTACGCGCTCGAGCTTGCCCCGCTGCCGGAGGCGGTCAAGGGAGCGGTGTTCACGCTGCAGGATGCAGCGGAAACTTTGCGCGATTTTCGTGACGGGCTGGATTTTTCCGATGAGGAATTTGACCGCATCGAGTCGCGGCTGTCCCTGCTGCGGCGATTGGAGCGAAAATATAGCACTGACGAGGCAGGGCTGATCGATCTGCTCGATTCTGTCCGCAAACGTCTTGATCAGATCGAATACGCCGGCGATCGGCTGCAAAAGCTGGAGACATTGATCGCAAAGCAGGCACAGCAGACGCTCGCCGCGGCAGCGGAGCTGACGCATAAGCGTACGGAGGCCGCCGCCGCGCTCGAGCGGCAGGTTGAGTGCGAGCTGCGCGAGCTGTCCATGCCGTCTGTGCGCTTTCACGTGGAGATCACACCGCTCGGCGGCACGCCCGGATTTCAGAGTACAGGCGCGGACAATGTGCGTTTTTTGATCTCGGCAAATGCCGGTGAGGCGCTTGGGCGCATCAGCAAGATTGCTTCCGGCGGTGAGCTCTCACGCATCATGCTGGCGCTCAAAAACGTGTTCGCTGAACGCGATGACGTGCCCTCTATGGTCTTTGACGAGGTGGATGCCGGTGTTTCCGGCGTGGCCGCTCAGCGTGTCGGTGAAAAGCTCGGTAAGCTCTCTATGGCCAAGCAGGTCATCTGTATCACGCATCTGCCGCAAATCGCGGCTATGGCTGATCGGCATTACCTGATCGAAAAACGTGAGCAGGACGGACGTACCCGCACGACGGTGCAGCTGCTCGACAGTGACGGCCGACAGCGAGAGATCGCGCGGCTCTACGGCGGTGAGCATATCACTTTGCTGACGCTTGCCAGCGCGGCTGAACAGCTTGCTTCTGCCGCCGCCTATAAACAATCCATTGAGAAAGGTGAGAAATAACCATGAACATCCAAGAAACGGCCGTCGCATATCACTCGAACGGCTGCAACTGTGCACAGAGCGTGCTGATGGCGCTGCAAAATGAAACGGGACTGGATGAAGATACCTCCCGGCGTGTTGCGACCGGTTTTGGCGGCGGTGTGCGCTGCGGTGAGATATGCGGCAGCATCTCCGGAGCAGTGATGGCGTTCGGACTTGCCGCCGATCAGGTAACTGCCACGGCTATGACCAAGCAAATGACGCAGAGCTTCCGCGAGGAGTTTGGCTGCCTGCGTTGTCAGGAGCTTGTGGCGAAAAACGGCGGCAAGGGTCACTGTGCCCATATGATCGCATGGGGTGCTCAGCGCGCTGAGGAAATTCTTGCTGAGAACAAGGTCAAAGAATGACATATATGAGGAGATAAGAAGATGACACTGTATGATGAACTGATTGCCCGCGGCCTGATCGCGCAGGTGACCAATGAGGAAGAGATCAAAAACATGATCAACAACGGCAAAGCCACGTTCTACATTGGCTTTGACTGCACGGCGGACTCGCTGCATGTCGGTCACTTCATGGCGCTGTGCCTGATGAAGCGTCTGCAGATGGCCGGGAATAAGCCCATCGCCCTCATCGGCGACGGTACGACGCTCATCGGCGACCCCTCCGGCCGCACCGATATGCGCCAGATGCTTACTGAGGAGACCATCAAGCACAATGCCGAGTGCTTCAAGCGTCAGATGGAGCGCTTCATTGACTTCTCGGACGGCAAGGCGCTCATGCTCTACAATTCCGAGTGGCTCAAGCCGCTCAACTACATTGAGCTCCTGCGCGAGGTCGGAGCATGCTTCTCTGTGAACAACATGCTGCGTGCTGAGTGCTACAAGCAGCGCATGGAAAAGGGCCTGAGCTTCCTGGAGTTCAACTACATGATCATGCAGAGCTACGATTTCTACTACATGTTCCAGCACTACGGCTGCAACATGCAGTTCGGCGGCAACGACCAGTGGTCGAACATGCTCGGCGGTACGGAGCTCATCCGCCGTAAGCTCGGCAAGGATGCACACGCTATGACGATTACGCTCCTGCTCAATTCCGAGGGCAAAAAGATGGGCAAGACCGCCAAGGGCGCCGTCTGGCTCGACCCGAATAAGACCAGCCCCTTTGAGTTCTACCAGTACTGGCGCAACGTTGACGATGCCGATGTGCTCAAGTGCATCCGTATGCTGACATTCCTGCCGCTCGAGGAGATCGACAAGATGGACAGCTGGCAGGGTGAGCAGCTCAACAAAGCCAAAGAGATCCTTGCCTACGAGCTCACGAAGATGGTGCACGGCGAGGCGGAGGCCGATCAGGCGCAGGCAGCTGCCAAGGCAGTGTTCGGCGGCTCCGGCGAGGGCGTTCCGACGGTGGAGATTGCAGCCGAGGACGGCAATGACATCCTCAGTCTGCTCGTCAAGAGCGGTCTGTGTGCATCTAAGTCCGATGCGCGCCGCAATGTGCAGCAGGGCGGCGTGACTGCTAACGACAGCAAGGTCACCGATATTGCCAAGACTTTTACCGAGGCAGAGCTGAGGGACGGTGTTGTGCTCAAACGCGGCAAGAAGAATTTCCGTAAGATGCTGCTGAAGTAACCAAATATCCGACAGATTGATCGTGCCCCGCCGTTTCTGGCGGGGCACTTTTGTTAACGTTGCCGAAATGTGTAAATTTTTATCCGAACACTTGAAAAAAGCCGGTTAGAGTGGTATAACTTGAAATTGAAAGTTAGCTGCATCTAACAGAAATTCGAGCAAGCTAACCGGACCGCGATTCTGCGGATCTAATAACATGGAGGTAAATCGTTATGAGCATGGAAAAATTGGGAGCATTTGTTGGCGGCGCGCTGTTTGCAACAGTCGGCGCAAAGATTCTTGCAAGCAAAGATGCCCAGAAGGTATACGTTTATACGACGGCTGCGGCCCTGCGTGAAAAGGATGATGTCATGGCGGTTGTAACGAACGTCAAGGAGCTCGCAGGTGACGTTTTGGCCGGTGCAAAGGCATTCAACGAAAAGCGCGCGGCTGAACAGGCCGAGGTCATTGAGGATACAGCGGAGAAGGCTGAGTAAGCATGAAATGCACGATCCTGCATGAAACCCGAGGCCGCATGCGCGTGCGCACGATGCAGGGCGCTATGTCACTGCGGCAGGCGGATATTCTCGAGGCATATTTAAGGAAAATCCAAGGTGTAACCAAAGCAACGGTTTATGACCGCACAGGTGACGCTGTGATCTGCTATGACGCGCCGCGCACAGCCATCATTCAGGCGCTTGCATCGTTTGCTTATGCCAACGAACAAGCGCTTGCTCCGGAGCATAGCAGCCGCGCCATGAGCCGCGAATTTGAGGACAAGCTGATTGCATCGCTGTGCTGGCGCGGTATGAAGCAGCTGTTCATCCCGAGCGCTGTGCGCACACTGATCACGGTCGTGCGCTCCGTGCCGTATATCAAGGCCGGGCTTAACTGTCTGCTGCATAAGAAGATTCAGGTGCCGGTGCTGGATGCGGCGGCGATCTCGGTCTCTATGCTGCGTAAGGACTTCAAGACGGCAAGCTCGATCATGTTCCTGCTGGGTATTGGCGATATTCTCGATGAATGGACGCACAAGAAGTCTGTTGCTGACCTCGCGCAGACGATGTCCCTGAATGTGGACAAAGTCTGGAAAGAGACGGACGCAGGCTCGGTGCTCGTTCCGGTGGCAGACGTTCAGGTCGGCGACCGCATTGTCGTTCGTACCGGCGGTGTGATCCCGCTTGACGGCAAAGTCGTTGCCGGTGAGGCGATGGTCAACCAGGCGTCCATCACGGGCGAGCCGCTGGCCGTCCGCAGGGCGGAAGGCGGTTATGTCTATGCCGGTACCGTCGTCGAAGAGGGCGACTGCACTGTCTGTGTGGAAAAGAGCGCCGGCAGCGGCCGCTACGACCGCATCATCCGTATGATCGAGGAATCGGAAAAACTCAAGTCCGCAACGGAGGATCATGCGTCGCACCTTGCGGACCGGCTCGTTCCGTACAGTTTGGGCGCAACAGCGTTGGTCTGGCTCCTGACGGGGAATATGACCAAAGCGCTGGCTGTTTTGATGGTCGATTTTTCGTGTGCGCTCAAGCTATCTATGCCGATCGCCGTGCTCTCTGCGATGAAAGAGGCGAGCGATCATCATCTGTCCGTTAAGGGTGGCCGATTCCTTGAGGCTGTGTCTGAAGCCGACACGATCGTCTTTGACAAGACCGGTACTCTGACGCGTGCCGAGCCAAAGGTTGCGCAGGTTGTTACTTTCGGCAACCATGATGAAGCGGATATGCTGCGGCTGGCTGCATGTCTGGAGGAGCATTACCCGCACTCCATGGCCAAAGCGGTTGTCGCCGAGGCGGCGCGCTGCGGCCTGTGCCATGAGGAGCGCCATTCGCGCGTGGAATACCTTGTCGCGCACGGTATCTCCAGCAGCGTTGACGGTCGGAAGGTCGTCATCGGCAGCCATCACTTTGTCTTTGAGGATGAGCACTGCGTCATCCCGGCAGGGGAGCAGGCCAAATTTGACGCTCTGCCGGATACATATTCCCACCTGTATCTTGCCGTTTCCGGCGTGCTTGCGGCAGTCATCTGCGTGGAAGACCCGCTGCGGCAGGAAGCGGCCGACGTTATCCGCAGCTTGCGTGCGCTCGGTGTGTCCAGGCTCGTCATGATGACCGGTGACAATGAGAAAACCGCCCGTGCAGTCGCCGAGGCGGTCGGTGTGGATGCCTATTTCGCCGAAGTGCTCCCGGAAGACAAGGCCGCCTTCATTCAGGCGGAGCACGCGGCAGGGCGTAAAGTTATCATGCTTGGCGACGGCGTGAACGATTCCCCGGCGCTTTCCGAGGCGGATGCCGGTGTTGCCATCAGTGACGGTGCAGCCATCGCGCGCGAAGTCGCCGATATCACGGTCAGCGCTGATGATCTGTATGCACTGCTGACGCTCAAGCGTCTGAGTGACGCGCTCATGGAGCGTATCCACAGCAACTACCGCAAGATCATCAGCTTCAACTTCCTACTGATCTGCCTGGGCGTGGCCGGTGTTCTGCCGCCCGCGACCTCGGCGCTGCTGCACAACGCCTCCACGCTGGTCATCAGCCTCAAGAGCATGACGAAGCTACTGGCATAATATCCTGGAAAGAAAAAAAGCCTGACGAACGATGGTTCGTCAGGCTTTTTTGCGTCCTGCTCACGCCTCGGCCGGGGCCGGGAGCTTGCAGACGTCGACCCATTCAAGGGCGTTGGAGTATTTGTAGAGCTCGTCCAGATTCAGCTCGATGGCGCTCGACGGGCTGCCGACAGCGGGGAACACCGTTTCAAACCGCTGCAGCGATACATCCAGATATACCGGAATGCCCTCCTTGCAGCCGAACGGGCACACACCGCCGACAGGGTGACCGACCAGCTCTACGACCTCATCTGCCGAGAGCATCTTGGCCTTCATGTGAAATTTCTCTTTGAATTTATGGTTATCAATACGCGCATCACCGGCGGCAAGAATCAGCATGCAGCCGTCCGCCGTCTTGAACGACAGGGTCTTTGCGATCCGCGCGCCCTCAACACCGAGTGCCTTTGCCGCCAGATCGACGGTCGCGCTCGAGACTGTAAACTCCTGCACACGGTCTTCCATGCCGAACTGCCGGAAATATGCTCTTCCTGCTTCAATAGACATTTGCCTCGCTCCTGTTCTCGTATTGGAAAGTATCCAAAGCTCATCATAGCGCAGGCGACAGCTTTCGTCAAGCCGATTTTTTCTTTCCGCCACTTGCAGAATGGCCATATCTGGTGTATAATCAATTAGTTATAGCACGTAGCACTGCATCCGGCTCAGCCGGATCCTTTCAGATCGGAGTGACATCCATGACCAAACTTGCACCATCCATCCTCTCGGCAGACTTTTGCACGCTCGGTGATGACATCGCGCAGATCGGAGCCGGCGGCGCAGACTACATCCATATAGACGTGATGGACGGCATTTTCGTGCCCAATATCTCGATCGGCATTCCGGTTGTGAAATCTGTGCGCAGGTATACGCAGATGTTTCTGGATGTGCATCTCATGATCGACCGGCCGCACCGCTATGTCGGCGCGTTTTGCGATGCCGGTGCGGACCTGGTCGTGTTTCACGTCGAGGCGGACGAACCGCAGGATGTGTTTGCCGCGATCGAGGACGTGAAAGCACATGGCAAGAAGGTCGGTCTCGCCATCAAGCCGAAAACGCCGGAAAGCGTGCTCATTCCGTATCTGCCGCTGCTGGATCTGGTTTTGGTCATGACGGTCGAGCCCGGCTTTGGCGGACAGCGCTTCATGGCCGATCAGCTGCCGAAGATCGCAGCGCTGCACGAGCGCATCCTGCAGGTCAATCCCGGCTGCGAGCTGGAAGTGGACGGCGGTATCGACCCGGAGACGGCTCCGCTTGTGAAGCGGGCAGGCGCAAATGTTCTCGTGGCCGGCAGTGCCGTGTTTCGCCAGAGTGACCGCGCGGCCGCCATCGCCGCCATTCGCAACGCTTGATTCAGGACGGTATTGTCATGTCATTTTTCCCGAACGCACTCGAAAATCTCATTGACCGGTTCGCTGCACTGCCCGGGGTCGGGCGCAAAAGCGCGCAGCGGCTGGCGTTTCACATTCTGTCCCTCCCGGAGGAGGAGGCACTGAAGTTTGCAGACGCCATTGTGGATGCGAAAAAGAACATACACTGCTGCACCATCTGTCAGAACCTCACGGATCAGGAGACGTGCAGCATCTGTGCGTCCCCAAAGCGCGACCAGAGTACCATCTGCGTCGTGGCACAGCCGCGCGATGTGCTCTCGTTCGAGCGCAGCCGCGAATATAACGGCGTATATCATGTTCTCCACGGCGTTTTGTCGCCGATGAATCATATCGGCCCGGATGACATCCGGATCCAGGAGCTCATCAAGCGTGTAGCGGATGGCGGGATCACGGAGGTCATTATGGCCACCAACCCCGACACGGAAGGCGAGGCGACCGCGATGTACATCGCGCGTCTGCTCAAGCCGTTTGATGTGAAGATCACACGTCTGGCTTATGGCATTCCGGTCGGCTCTAATCTGGAATATGCGGACGATGCCACGCTCCTGCGGGCGCTGGCCGGCCGAATGGAAATGTAACAGGTTTGACGGCCCGGGTTTCCGGATATACTCTGGTTATCCGCCGCCGCGACGACGCATTTCGTACATATTTTTCGAAGTATCAACCTGCTTTTGGGGGAGTAGTCTGCCCAAAAGCGAACGAAAAGGAGTTTCACATGGCATCCAAATTGAAAATCATCCCGCTAGGCGGGCTTGGTGAGATCGGTAAGAACCTCACCATCTATGAGTACGGCAAGGATATGTTCCTTGTCGACTGCGGTATGGGCTTTCCGGATCAGGACCTCTATGGTGTGGATCTGGTCATCCCGGATATCAGCTATCTGAAGGCGAATAAAAACCGTATCCGCGGTATGGTCATCACGCACGGGCATGAAGACCATATTGGTGCGATCCCTTACGTGCTCAAGCAGCTGGACATGCCGATCTATGCGACACCGCTGACGGCTGCAATCATTGAGCTCAGGCTGGAAGAGCACGACTTGCTGTACCATACGCAGATCTTCACGAAAAAGCCTGGTGATAAGTTTAAGCTCGGCTGCTTTGAGATCGAATTCATCCACACGAACCACAGCATCGCCGATTCCGTTGCGCTGGCGATCAAAACGCCGATCGGCACTGTCATCCACACGGGTGACTTTAAGATCGACCTCACGCCCATTCAGGGCGGCATGATCGACCTGCCGCGTCTTGGTCAGCTCGGCAACGAGGGCGTGCTCGCGCTGCTGTCGGACTCCACGAATGTGGAGCGCCCCGGCTACTGCGCCTCGGAAGCGCGCGTGATCGACTGCTTCGACGAGCTGTTCAAAGACTGCAGTAAGCGCATCATTGTCACGACCTTTGCATCCAACGTCCACCGCCTGCAGCAAATCATCAACGTTGCGGCAAAGTATAAGCGCAAGGTTGGCATCACCGGCCGCAGCATGGAAAACATCATGCGCGTTGCAACGGAGCTGGGCTATGTGGACATTCCCGACGGCGTCATGATGGACATGTCACAGATCGGCAGCCTGCCGCGCAGTAAGACGGTTATCGTCTGTACCGGCAGCCAGGGCGAGCCGATGTCCGCATTGCACCGCATGGCATTTTCCGAGCACAAACAGGTCACGATCGACGCGGGCGACCGCGTTATTATCTCCGCCTCGGCCATTCCGGGCAATGAGATCACGATCAGCCGCGTCATAGACGAGCTGTTCCAGAAGGGGGCAGAGGTCATTTATGATCGCAACACACCGCTGCATGTTTCCGGCCACGCCTGTCAGGAAGAACTGAAGATGATGCTTGCGCTGACAAAACCGCATTACTTCATCCCGGTGCACGGCGAATACCGTATGCTCTGCAAGCATGCCGAGATCGGCAAGCTCATGGGTGTTGAGCCGAAAAATGTGCTCGTGGCCCAAAACGGTGAAGTCATTGAGATCACCAAGCGCAGTATGCGCGCAACGAGCAGCGTCCCTGCGGGTGATGTCTATATCGATGGCACCGGCATCGGTGATGTCGGCAGCGCCGTTCTGCGCGACCGCCGCCATCTGGCCGAGGACGGCATCGTTATGGCCATCATCACGCTCTCATCCGAAAACGGCAAGCCCGTTACTGACCCTGAGATCATCACACGCGGCTTTGTGTATGTCAAGGAGGCAGAAGCACTCATGGGTGAGCTCAAGCGTGTTGTCAACGAGAGCCTTGCCAGCTGTGAGCGCCAGAAGCAGCGCGACTGGGCGGCTATCAAAGGCCGCGTGAAGTCGAACATCAGCGGCTACCTGTATAAGACCACGCGCCGCAGCCCCATGGTACTGCCCGTGATCATCGAAGTCTGAGCGGAGGGACAGCATGAAGATCCAGATCTGGGGCAAGTCAAAATGCTTCGACACAAAAAAGGCCGAGCGCTACTTTAAGGAGCGCCTCATCCCGTATCAGGCTATCGACCTGCTACGCTATGGCATGAGCCGCGGCGAGCTGACGAGCGTGAAAAACGCCGTGGGGCTCGAGGCGCTGCTCGATCCCAAGGCGGCGGACTACGCGCTTGTGCAGCATCTGGCCTATGAGCAGGACAAGATCGAGCGGCTGCTCGATGACCCATCCCTGCTGCGCACGCCCATCGTCCGCAACGGCAGACAGGCCACGGTTGGCTACTGCCCGGATGTATGGAAGACGTGGGAATAAAACATGAAGAAGTCCGATATGGCCGCCGCCATATCGGACTTTTGCTATTTCTTTTTAATGTTCTGCCTGCTCTTTGCGGATCGCATCGCGCATCCGCTCCAGCCCGGTCTGAATGATCGAGTGCGGCATGGCAAGATTCAGGCGCACATACCCTTGCGCGTTGCCGACAAAGAGGGAATCCCCACCCTCGAGCAGCACGCCCGCTTTATTGGCGAAGAAATCCGGCAGGTCCGCCACGTCCGGCAGGCAGCGCGACAGATCTACCCACGCCAGATAGGTCGCCTCCGGAATGTACATGCCTGCTTCCGGAAGCTCCCGAACCAGAAACGCCTTGACAAACGCGAAGTTCTCGTCGAGATATTGCTTGAGTGCCTCATGCCACGCACCACCGTGCGCATAGGCCGCCTGCGCCGCCGTCAGCGACATAGGATTGACCATGCCGAACAGCTTGTCACGCTCCTGATAGCGTGCGCGCAGCGCGGGATCGCGGATGATGATGTTGGAAAACGCCAAACCCGCCATATTAAAGGTCTTGGTGGGAGCCATGCAGGTAATGAGCTTTGGGTAGCTGTCCATGACCTTGGCCATCGGGATGTGGCGGCGGCCGCAGCGGATCAGGTCACAGTGGATCTCGTCGGACACCACCCAGAGGTTGTACTTTTCAATGATTGCAGCAACTTGCCGGAGCTCATCCTCCGTCCACATGCGCCCGGTGGGGTTGTGCGGGTTGCACCAGAACACCAGCTTACATGCCGGATCGGCGCACTTGCGCTCGAAGTCCTCATAATCCACCTCGAATGTGCCGTCAGCCTTCTTGTGCAGCGGGGAAGTCAGCACATCTACACCTGCATACTCCGCCGCGTGGAGAAAATAGCCGTAGGCCGGCGTGTTGAGCAGCACCTTTTCGCCCGCTGTGCAAAGCATTTCCGTCAGCTGATACAGTGCAGGAATAATGCCCGGTGAGATACAGAGCTGCTCTTTGGGAAAGTGCCAGTCATAGTGATCCTTGCACCAATTTGAGAAAGTGTGGTAGTATTCATCATCATACAGGCCGGTGTACCCGAAAATGCGGCGGTCGATCCGTGCGCGCAGCGCATCAAGAATCTCGGGTGCCACGCCAAATTCCATATCAGCGACCCACATGCGGACAAATTCTTCGTCCTTAAAAGCAAACACCTTTTCCGGGCCGGCGTGAAAAATATAGCCGCGAAAACCATCCGTGTTCAGCGCATTGGTATGGCGGCGATCAATGATCTCATCAAAATTGTAGGTCATAGCGATCTTCCTTTCTGTGCACTTGCAGTCATATCCGGCTGCACAGCTATTATAGCAAATATTTTAGGAAACAGGCAACCACGCTGCGAAAGAAAAAGCACTATGTGCGCGGTTTCCCACGCACATAGTGCTGCAAAAAGCTTCAATTTTATTCTCAGCTGAAGTTCACGCTGCCGCCGTTGGTCGGGATCACGCCGACATAGGTCGTACCGCGCGAAAGGTTCAGCGCCGTACCGTCCTCGAGCGTATAGGTAAAGCAGCTGTTGATGTCGCTGCGCGCCCACTTGATCGGCACATATTTGCCGCCGGTCACAAAGTAGCCGGTGCCGCTGCCGATCAGATCGACCGCGAGGCGGCCATAGCTGTCGACCGTTTTCATGTCGGCCGAGAGGATGAGCAGGTTGGAGAAGGGGACAGGCTCTCCGGTCGCGCCGTCCTTGTAGTCGCCTTTATACTGCACGGCCGTGTACTTGCCGGTGTCGGCATGGTATGTAAAGGATGTGCTCTTGGAGGCATTGAATGTCACCTGTGCGGTGGCGGCGTCGGCAGTGCACTGCTGCGCCGCGTTGTCCGCGAAGCTCAGACCGGTCTTGTAGCTGCTGTTGTGCTCGGTGCGGAACTGATACTTCTCCACGAGCGGCTGCACGTTCGCGCCGTGGAAAAACAGCGTATGCTCCGAGCCGTGCTGACCGCGGCTCTTATCGCGGTAGAACATGGAGCTGGTATTGCCGTCACGCACACCGTCGAGGTGATCGGCATTGTAGGTTTTCACATCGCTGTAGGCCTGCTCGCTGCCGCCGGCATGGATGACAATAGCGTCATACGACAGGGCAACGCTCAGATAGTACGGGCGCAGGCTGCGGATGCTGCCAACAGACTCGATGTCGTACAGGTGGCTGAAAATCGCCATCATGCGGGTGATGCCGCCCTCAGCCGGGATCTCATAGATGATATCTGCGTTGCTGATGCCGACCTGCGGCTGCGCGTAGACAATGTTATTGATCATGACGGCAAACGGACGGGTATTTTCCGGCTTCGTACTCAGCTGTTCGCCGGTGAGCGGAGCGTAATATGTCTCCGTTTTTGAGGGAGCACCGCTGACAGACGGTTTTTCGGATTTTGTGCCGCAGCCGGCGCAGATGAGCAGCGTTGCGGCAAGAAGACAAGCAAATATACGTTTCAAAACAGAGTCCTCCTGTTACGTTTTGGTTAACGTTTATGATACACGCCTTGCAGAGGATTGTCAAATCAACCGCTGCGTGCTACAATGAAAATAAGAAATTTTAATAACTGTCTGGAGATGACCTTTTATGTATGAAGAAGTACGCAGCGCAGCCCGCGCGGCTTTGCTCGAGCTGCTGGATGCAGCCGCGCTCAAACCCGGGCAGCAGGTCGTGATTGGCTGCTCCTCAAGCGAGATCATGGGGCAGAAGATCGGTAAGGGCTCTACGCCGGAGGCGGCAAAAGCCGTTGTCGACGAGATCCTGCCGATCCTGAACGAGCGCAGTCTCTATCTGGAGGCGCAGTGCTGCGAGCACCTCAACCGCGCCCTGATCATGGAGCGTGCGGCCGCCGAGAAATTCGGTTATGAGATCGTCTGCGTCCGCCCGCGCCCGAAAGCAGGCGGCTCGTTCGCAACGGCGGTCTATGAGGCGATGGATGACCCGGTCGCGGTCGAGTTTGTAAAGGCTGACGCCGGGCTCGACATCGGCAACACCATGATCGGTATGCACCTCAAGCACGTGGCTGTCCCGTTGCGCCTGTCGGTCAAGACGATCGGCGAGGCGGCGGTCAACGCAGCACGCACCAGACCGAAGCTCATCGGCGGCAGCCGTGCGGAATATCCGGACTGATCACGCTTTGAGCCTTACATGAAAAAGAGCATCCCCCGAGTTATTCGGGGGATGCTCTTTTGTGCTGTTTTGCCGCGATTATGCGCCCTTGTGCATCAGCACGGTCAGAACCAGCGTCAGGACAACAAAGACGAGACCGAACCACTTGGTCGCCTTGGCGAGCTTGGCGTCGAGCGTCTTGGCTTTGCCCTTGGAAAGGAACGTTTCCGCACCGCCAGCAATGGCGCCGGACAGGCCGGCGCTCTTGCCGGACTGCATCAGCACGATCACGGTCACGGCCAGACCGGACAGCAGCTGGATAATCGTCAGAATCAGTTCCAAAGTAGTCATGGTATTCATCCTTTCATGATAGGGGAAATCATCTATTATAACGGAGTTACTATATCACAACATCTGGTGCATTGCAAGAGGAGTTTTGCAAAAGATAACGTATTTTTAGATAGAAATGCAATTACAATCCGGATGTTCAATAAGTTCCTTTGTTCAGCAGCTTAACAACACCAAATGCAGCCGACGTGTACATGAAGATGCCGAGTATCAGGAAGGATACTCTCTTGGTTGTCAGCCGCCGTTCTGCCTGATTAAAGTCAAGGATAACTTTCCCGCTGCACACCATTTCCAAAATTGTGTCGCTATCTGGATGCACATACAGCTCCAAAACCGTACCTGGCGCCATATTTTCAATGTGATTCAGCACGTCGCTTGTAAAACATACGTTGTCAATTGACAATGGTTCATGATCAGAAAAGTAGAGTGTCAGACTATTCAAATTATGACGGCGGTAGTGCTTCTGATACGAAGCAAATGTTGCATCTACACGAATAGCCTCCGTTTTCTCAATTGGCCTTGTCCAGTAATACATTCCGGCAGTAAAAACCGTTCCCAGAAGGATGCCGGCAACAACAAGAAACACTGCAGAGCCTTTCGATATAGATTTTTTGCATTTTTTCCGAATCGTTGCTGCAAGCCGTTTCATGGCTGGTCACCGATTTCTCGTTTGGAAAGCGAGATACCCGTCTCAATATGTTTCTTGCTTTGAAGTTTGGACAATAATGCACACGTCTCAACATGCGGTGTCTGCGGGAACATGTCCACGGCCAGCGCCTGCGTGAGCGTGTAGCCGTGCTGTGTGAGCAGCTTCACGTCGCGCGCGAGCGTGCCCGGGTCGCAGGAGACATAGACGATGCGCGGCGGCTGCATGGACACCATTGCGTCAATGGCATCCGGGGACATGCCCTTGCGCGGGGGATCGACCACGATGCAGTCCGGCCGGACGCCGCGCCGGGCCAGCTCCGCCGCTGCGGCGCCGGCATCCGCGCAGAGAAACTCCACATTCTCGATGCCGTTTCGCTCCGCGTTGCGGCGTGCGTTCTCGATTGCCTCCGGCACGATCTCGGCCCCGATGACGTGCGCGGCCTTTCGCGCCAGACACAGGCTGATCGTCCCTGCGCCGCAGTACAGGTCCAGCACCTGATCTGTCGGCGCATTGACGGCATACTCCACCGCGCGCTCATACAGCCGCTCTGCCTGTACGGGGTTGACCTGATAAAACGCCTGCGGCGAGAGCGTGAACGTCAGCCCGCAGAGCCGGTCGGTCAGCTCGGGTACACCCCAGAGCGTATAAAAATCCCCGGCAAGCACGACGTTGCCCTTTTGCTTGTTGATATCGAGCACGATACCGGTCAGCTCCGGGCAATGCTCGCGCAGGTATGCAACAAGTTCCTCCGTCTGCGCGCCGAAGCCGCGTGCAGAGACGATGCAAAGCACGGCGTCGGGTGTGTGCATGGCGCAGCGCGTGAACAGATGGCGCACTGTGCCGCGCCCGGTCTGCTCATCATAGGGGGCAATGCCGCGCAGATTCATCCAGTCGCAGACCGCCTGCGCCGCCTTGTCTGCGAGCGGGAGCTGGAGCAGACACTGCTCGACCGGCGTGACATCGTGGCTGGATGCGCGGTAAAAGCCCTTGACCACGCGGCCGTCTTTCACGCCGACGGCGTAAATCGCCTTATTGCGATAGCAGAGCGGGTATTCCATGCCGATGATATCCTGCACCGGCGTCGAAACGCCGCCGATACGTGTGAGCGCATCATTGACGCGCGCACGCTTCATGCGCAGCTGCTCACCGTAATCCATATGCTGCAGGCTGCAGCCGCCGCAGGTGCGGTAGACAGGGCAGGGCGGCTCTGTGCGCGCAGCGGCAGGGGACAGGCACTGCTCCGCCTTGCCGTAAACGGCGGCCGACGTGACCTTGAGGATGCGCACCTGCCACGTCTCGCCGACAAGCGCACCCTTAACAAACACGGCGCGCCCGGCGATGTGGCACACACCGGCACCTTCGGACGTGTACCCGGTGATCTCGGCGGTATGCAGTTGGTTTTTTGCAAGCTGCTCCATTGTTTATTCCGTTTCCTGACCTGAGATGTGCATATATTCGTCATACGTGCAGCGGCGGTCAATGATGCCGTCGGGTGTGATCTCAATGATGCGGTTGGCGACCGTCTGCGTGAGCTGGTGGTCATGGCTGGTGAAGATAATGTTATACGGGAAGGCATCCATACCGTTATTGAGCGCCGCGATGCTCTCGAGGTCAAGATGGTTTGTCGGCTGGTCAAAGACGAGGAAGTTGGCTCCCGAGAGCATCATCTTCGAGATCATGCAGCGCACCTTCTCGCCGCCGGAGAGGACCTTGACCTGCTTGTACACATCGTCGCCGGAAAAGAGCATACGGCCGAGGAACGTGCGCAGGTAGCTCTCGCGCTTATCTGTGGAGAACTGGCGCATCCAGTCGATGAGGTCATAGTCGCAGTTTTCAAAATAGCTGTTGTGATCCTTGGGGAAGTAGGCCTGCGTGGTCGAAACGCCCCACTTGACCGTACCCTCATCCGGTTCTTCGTCGCCCATGAGGATCTTGAAGAGCATCGTCACGGCGAGCTCATTCTTGCCGAGAATGGCGATCTTGTCCTCCTTGCCGACAATGAAGCTCACGTGGTTGAGCAGCTTTTCACCGTCGACGGTCTTGCTGATATCCGTCACGAACAGGCGATCCTTGCCCGGCTCGCGCTCCGCCTTGAAGCCGACCCACGGATAGCGGCGGCTGGAGGCGGGCATATCCTCAACGGCGATCTTCTCGAGCAGCTTGCGGCGGGACGTTGCCTGACGGGACTTTGACTTATTGGCGGAGAACCGTGCGATGAACGCCTGCAGCTCCTGAATCTTCTGTTCGGCGCGCTTGTTCTGATCCTTGACGAGCTTCTGCATGAGCTGGCTGGATTCATACCAGAAGTCATAGTTGCCGACATACATCTTGATCTTGCCGTAGTCGATATCGACGATGTGCGTGCAGACGTTATTGAGGAAGTAACGGTCATGTGACACGACGAGCACGGTGCCATCGTAGTCCATCAGAAAATCCTCCAGCCAGACGACGCTCGCAAGGTCGAGGTTGTTCGTCGGCTCGTCGAGCAGGATGATGTCCGGGTGGCCGAAGAGCGCCTGCGCAAGCAGAACCTTCACCTTCAGGCGCGGATCCATGTCTGACATCATCGTCTCATGAAACTCCGGCGAGACGCCCAGTCCCTGCAGAATGCGCGAGGCGTCAGATTCCGCCTCCCAGCCGCCGAGATCCGCAAACTCCTCCTCAAGCTCGGAGGCGCGGATGCCGTCTTCGTCCGTCATCTCGTCCTTGGCGTAGATGGCGTCCTTCTCCTTGCCGCAGTCATACAGGCGCTGATTGCCCATGATCACCGTGTCCATGACGGTATAGGCGTCATACATCGTCTGGTCCTGCTTGAGCACGGACATTCTTGCCTTGGGATCGATATGCACGCTGCCGGAGCTTGGCTCGAGCTGACCGGAGAGGATCTTCAGGAATGTGGATTTTCCGGCGCCGTTTGCGCCGATGATGCCGTAGCAATTGCCGGGGGTGAACTGCAGGTTTACCTTGGAAAACAGCGGTGCGCCGCTGTACTGCAGCGAGAGGTCATCAACAGTGATCATTTGGGAAACTCCTTCGTTATGTTCGAAATATAGATAATAAATCAGTATAGCATACTTTGGGCTGTTTGAACAGCGGATTTACGCACGAACAGAGCCGGCGATGATCACCGGCTCTGCTGATCTTTATTTTGCAAGCACTTTTTTCAGCCGTGCATAGCGGGGGAGACCGTTTTCCACGGGGATCTCAGGCACACCCTGAATGAGCGGCAGGGCATAGTCAATAAAATCCTGCGTGACATTGTTGCCCTCCGGGACGATCCATTCGACCGGCACTTTCTTCTCGTAGTTTGCGACGTCGGCCAGCGGAATAAGCTCCATGCGGCAGGTATATTTTCCGCAGACCATTTCACGCATGAGGGCGACCATCTTGCCAGTTTCACCGGCGATGGCAGCCTCAACCGCCGTTTTACCGGCAGCAAATGCCTCGTCAATATCGGTCTGAGACGCCAGATGCGCACCGGCGCGCTGCAGCAGCGAGAGTTCGATGCCGCGGACCTTTGCGTGCTCGCGCTCTTTGAGTGCCTGTGCCAGACGCGCAGCTAAACCACCGAGCTGCGCGTGGCCGAAACCGTCTGTTGCGGAGGCCTTCGCCTCGGACACGAACGAGCCGTCGGCATAGTGGATGCCTTCGGAGACAGCAATCAGCACGCTGTTCTTCTGCTCATAAACACGATGCACATCGGCAAAGAACCGCTCCATATCAAAGTCCACCTCCGGCAGGTAGACCAGATCGGGTCCGGAACCGCAGTATGTCGCCAGTGCAGCGCTGCCGGCCAGCCAGCCGGCATGACGCCCCATGATCTCGATGACCGTGATCGTACCGTTATCATACACGCGGCAGTCCTTGGAGACCTCCATGCACGAGGTCGCTATGTACTTGGCGGCACTGGCATAGCCGGGGCAGTGGTCAGTGCCAAAGAGGTCATTGTCGATCGTCTTGGGCACGCCCATCACGCGGCACTCCCAATCGTGCGCCTGCATATAGCGGCTGATCTTATTGCAGGTGTCCATGGAGTCATTGCCGCCGTTATAGAAGAAGTAGCGTACGTCGTATTTCTGAAAGATCTCCAGAATGCGCCGATAATCCGTATCGTCCGCTTCCGGGTCGGCCATCTTGTAACGGCAGGAGCCCAATTCCGACGACGGTGTGTGCAGCAGCAGACGGAGCTCATCCGGATCCTCCTGACGGATGTCATACAGACGGTCATCCAGAACCCCGCGGATACCGTGCGCCGCGCCGTAAACATTGGTGATGGCATCCGATTCCAATGCGGTCTTGAGCACGCCGTAAGCGCTGGCGTTGATGACAGCAGTCGGCCCTCCGGACTGCCCAAAGATACACGCACCCTTCAATATACCGGACATAGCTTACCTCCACAAATTCACAAAATTGATAGATTTTAAGGGAACATTGAATTCTGCTATTGATATTATCTCGAAACATGTGTAAAATGAATTGAACCCCTTATCGGGGACATTCATTTTATCACTGTTCCTTATATTATATGAAAGTGAGTTGACTTGTCAATGTCGATTGTTACTTCTCAGGAAATGTTTGCAAAAGCGTATGCCGGCGGTTACGCCATCGGTGCGTTCAATGTGAACAACATGGAGATCATTCAGGGTATCACCGAGGCCGCAAAGGAGTGCAATGCTCCGGTGATTCTGCAGGTGTCCTCCGGTGCACGCAAATACGCCAACCGCACGTATCTGGTCAAGCTTGTGGAGGCTGCCGTGATCGAGACCGGTCTGCCGATCTGTCTGCATCTGGATCATGGCGATTCGTTCGAGCTGTGCAAGTCCTGCGTGGATGACGGATTTTCGTCCGTCATGATCGACGCCTCGTCCAAACCGTTTGAAGAGAATATCGTGCTGACGCGTCAGGTCGTGGAATATGCACACGCGCATGGCGTCGTTGTCGAAGCGGAGCTTGGCACGCTGGCCGGTATTGAAGATGATGTGAAGGTCAAGGCTGAGGACTCGTCCTACACGCGCCCGGAGGATGTGCAGGAGTTCGTTGAACGCACCGGCTGCGATTCGCTGGCCATCGCCATTGGCACGAGCCACGGCGCTTATAAGTTCAAGCCCGGAACGAAGCCGCAGCTGCGCTTTGACATTCTGGAGGAAGTGTCCGAGCGTCTGCCTGGCTTCCCGATCGTGCTGCACGGCTCGTCTTCCGTGCCGCAGGAATATGTGCAGATGATCAATGAATTCGGCGGCAATATGCCCGGTGCGATCGGTGTGCCGGAGGATCAGCTGCGTCAGGCCGCGCGCTTGTCCGTATGCAAGATCAACATTGACTCTGACCTGCGTCTGGCCATGACCGGAACGGTGCGCAAGTATCTGGCTGAGCATCCGTCGGAATTCGACCCCAGAAAGTACCTCGGCCCCGCGCGCGAGAATATCAAGCAGCTTGTCAAGCATAAGATCATCGACGTGCTCGGCTGCGACGGGAAAGCCTGATTTCGCATACCGCTCCGTCTGAACAAGGGGGATACCCATGAATTTTCAGGAACTTCTGACGCGCCTGTCCGCGAGCTGCTTTGCTGCGGATCGGCCGGACTATGATTGGAAAACGCTGCGCCTGTTTCCGGAAACGGGGCTGAGCCTTGTGTTGATCGCGCGGCTCTTTGCGGCGCTCGTCCTGTGCGTAGTCGGTGCGCTTTTGCACAGCATGGCGCTGCGCTATGTGCTTTTGATTTTGTCCGTGCTCATCTGTGGCTATGACTATCTTGCTGCAGCGCTCTCGTGTATCCTTGCGCGGCAGGTGTTTCGGCCGGCAGTGCTCATCATCGTGTGCGTGATTGGCACACTGGCAGTCGGACAACCGGTGGATGCTGCTGTTTTTCTGCTTGTATACCGGCTCGTGACGATTCTGATTGCGGTCGTGACGCAGCACGCACAGAAGACATTGAAAGATGCAGTCGGCGGAGAGATCCACTCTACGGCAGAGTTTCCCGCGCCGAAATGGATCGACTATCTCGCACCGGCAGGGCTCTGCATTGCGATTTTGGTTGCCGTGCTCGAGAGTGTGCTCAAGGTAGCGACTGTTTCTCAGGCAATTCACGCTGCAATGATCGCGCTGTTCCTGTCTACGCCTTGCGCGCTGCTTGTTTCCGTGCCGCTCGTGTGGTACAGTGCCGTCAACGGTGCGTATCGCTGCAATGTGCTGTTTCGCAGTTGCCGCAGTATGCGCGCGCTCAATGCCGTTCGCGCAGTCGCGGTCGACGAAGGGGAGGGGGACAATCAGCTCCCGAAGGTAGTCAGTATAAAGTCGGATCAGCTGACGCCGGATGCGCTGCTGCAGCTGGCTGCCAATGCCGAATCCTGCTCCAGCAGCCGCACGGCGCGCGCCATCTGCGCTGCTTATACCGGTCCGATCCGCAGCGAGTATCTCTCCAACGCGGTAGATATTCCTGAGAGCGGTGTGGAAGTATATATTGAATCGACGCGCGTTTGTGTTGGTACGCGAGAACTGATGATTCTCAAGGGGGTGGACATCCCTGATGCAGACCTCTCGGACGGATATGTGGTCTACGTATCCGTTGGAGAACAGTATGCCGGCAAGATCCTGCTGCAGGAAGTCGTGCAGTCGGATGTCAAGCCTGCGCTCAAGGAGCTGCGCGCGCTCGGCGTGCACACCATCACACTCTTCAGCAATGCCAGCAATGACTCCGTATCCGAAAACGCGAAGGAGCTTCAGGCGGATCATCTCCACTGCAAATGCAGCAGTGAAGAAAAAGAGCGGCTTCTTACGCAGCAGGTGGAAAAGCTGGATGACGGGGAACTGCTGCTTTACTATGACCGTCGCTGTACGGCGCATCCGGAACATTCGGGCGCCGACCTCGACGTCTGTGTTATTCCGGAGGAAAGCGAGGAGCGGTTTGACGCTGATGTCCTGCTCACAAGCCAAGACCCATACCTGCTGCCGGAAGCGATCGAGACTGCCGGTTGGGTCGAGGGTATTTGCCGCGAGCATCTGGTGATTGGCGCTGCAGTGAAGGTACTGCTTCTGGTGATGGCGGAGCTTGGCTACTGTACGCTCTGGTTTGCCGCCGTTTTGGACGGTGCAGCCGCGCTCGGCACGCTGCTGATGGCGATCCGCGCATTCGGTTTTGACAAGCAGCACCACCGTGTTCGCGACTATTTGCCGAAGATCAAGTCAGAATAAAACACAAAATCTCCGATCCCACGCTCAGGGATCGGAGATTTTTTCTGCCAAATTCTCGTCCGGCGAGAATTCTCCCAGCGGATTTGCCGCAGCCGCTGTGCGCAGCTGATCGTTATCCACATGGGTATAGATCTGCGTCGTGTTCAGATGTTCATGCCCGAGCACCTCCTGCAGCGTGCGCACGTCAACGCCGTTTTGCAGCATGAGTGTTGCCGCTGTGTGCCGCAGTTTATGCGTGGAATACTGACTGGCGTCCAGACCCGCGCGCGTCAGGTTTTTCTTGACCATGACCTGTACGGAGTCACAGCTGATGCGCGTGCGCCGGTTGGAGAGGAACATCGCCGTCGTGCGCGGCGGCGCGATCTCTTTACGGACCGCCAGATAGCGGTCGAGCGCCTCGCGGCAGGCATCATTGAGATAGACCACGCGCTCCTTGCTGCCTTTGCCGAGGATGCGCAGACTGTCGCCGTGATCGTCTTGCAGATTCAGACCGACAAGTTCCGAAATACGCAGACCGCAGTTGAGAAAAATACACAGGATACAATAATCTCGCTCCTTATTTTTCCCGTTCACCACGGACAGAAGCCGTTTGCTCTCGTCCAGTGTGAGATAGTGGGGGAGCGTTTTGGGGATCTTGGGGGAGTCGAGATCCTGCACGGGGTTTTCCTCCAGCAGCTTTGCCTTCATCGTCAGGTATTTGAAGAAGCTGCGGATCGCAGCGATCTTGCGTGCACGGGAGTTTGCGCTCAGACCATATTCCGGTTCGTGTGCGTTGGACTGCTTGATGCGGTCACGCGACAGATAGGCTAGGAAATTGTAAACCTCAGTAAGTGTCACAGCGCGCAGAAATGCCACGTCAATATCATGGATCGGAATCTCGTCCAGCTTCGCAGCACGCGGCACGAGCCCACGTTCCAGCTTCAGAAACCGCAGGAACATCCGCAGATCGAGATAATACTGATCGACGGTTGCCTTAGAATGACCACAGATCGTTTCATGATAAGTCAAAAAGTCGCGCAGCACCTGCGGCGCATCCGTATAGTCCATATCTGTCACCTCGATTTCTGATATGAGCATACCAGAAATGCGGGGCAGTGTCTATTGACGAAATCCACAAATAATTCGGCAAAATAAAAATTTTGCCGAATTTAGAGGAGGGGAAAACCGCCGAAAAGCCCGTTTCAGGCCTTCCGGCGGTTTTTGACAGTCCGATTGCTCCATATATTCATTTAGCGATTTCGCCGCTTCACGTGCCGAATACAGCCTTGAGCGCCTCGCGGATGTTCTTGACCGGGATCGTCTCCAAACCGTTTTGCTTCTGCACATCGTCGCGCACATGCGCCGGAATGATGCAGCGTCGGAATCCCAGCCGCGCGATCTCCGACAGGCGCTGATTCAAATGACTCACCGAGCGGATCTCTCCGGACAGACCGACTTCTCCAACTGCTGCCAGATCACTGCCGACCGGCAGATCCTTATAGCTGGATGCGATCGCAAGGATCACCGCCAGATCCGTTGCCGGCTCGTCCAGACGCAGACCGCCGACGACGTTGATATACGCATCGCAGCTTGACAGCGAAAATCCCGCGCGCTTTTCCAGCACGGCCAGCAGCAGCATCGCGCGGTTGTAGTCGATGCCGTTGGCGTTGCGCCGCGCGCCGCTGTAGCCCGACGGCGTGATCAGCGCCTGCACCTCAGCAAGCACCGTGCGCGAGCCCTCCATGACGCCGACAACGCACGTGCCCGGTGTATTGCTCGGCCGCCCGGATAGTAACATTTCAGACGGATTTGTCACCTCACGGAGACCAAAATCCTCCATTTCAAAGACACCGATCTCGTTTGTTGATCCAAACCTGTTTTTAGCAGCACGAAGGATGCGATATGCAGTACTCTGGTCGCCCTCAAAGTACAGAACGCAGTCGACCATGTGCTCGAGCACCTTCGGTCCCGCGATGCTGCCCTCCTTGTTGATGTGGCCGACCACAAACGCCGTGTAGCCGCTGTCCTTGGCCGAACGCATGATGCGCATCGTGCACTCGCGCACCTGACTGATGCTGCCGGGCGTTGATGCCGTTTCCGCGTCGTACATGGTCTGAATGGAGTCGACGATCAGAACTGTCGGCTGCAGATCGTCGATCGTGGCCAAAACCGTGTTCAAGTCTGTCTCGGCCAGTACATAGATGCTGCCATGGTCGACGCCGAGGCGCTGCGCGCGCATTTTCAGCTGACGCTGGCTCTCCTCACCGGAGACATAGAGAATCGTCTCGCGCTCACTGATACGGCCGCAGAGCTGCAGCAGCAGCGTGGATTTGCCAATGCCGGGCGCGCCGCCGACCAGAACCAGTGACCCGCGCACGGCACCGCCGCCGAGCACGCGGTCAAATTCACCGATGCCTGTAGAAAACCGCAGTTCCTCCTCGGCATCCAGTTCCGAGATCAGCTTGGGCTGCGTGATGCGCTTGGCGCGCGTGCCGAGCGCAGTCTTGGGTTCTTTCGGTGCTTCCACAAGCGTGTTCCACGCGCCGCACGCCGGGCACTGCCCCATCCATTTTGCCGTCTCATTGCCGCATTCCGAGCAATAAAAGACGGTTTTTGCACTTGATTTTGCTTTCATGTGATCATTCCTGTTTGCGGCAGAGACTGCCGGTATTGTAAGTAAGACGCGATGATAACGGTCGCAAGCTTCGCCTGATAATCGGCGTCCTTGAGCTTTGCACATTCTGAAGCATTTGACAGAAAGCCGCACTCGACCAAAACGGCCGGGCACTGCACTGTGTGCATGAGATAGATCTTCTCCGAGATCGGCGCCGCAACGCGCCGGTTTTGCGGGTCAAGATACGTGACCAGATTGTCATGCATTCGCATCCCGAGCGTGTCGCTTCCGGTGCTCGCCGCATACAGCACCTGCGCGCCGGATGGTTTTCTGTCCGGATAGCAGTTCTGGTGGATGCTGATAAGCACGGCATTGTCCGTCGCGCGCACCAGCTCGGCGCGTCGATGCTGGTCGGCTTTTTTCCGCTGCGCGACCGTGGCTGCGTCATCCGGGTATGTGATCTGCGCGCTCTCCCGCGTCATGACGACCCTGACACCCGTTAGCTCCGCAATGGCGCGTGCACGCAGCGCGATCTCCAGATTGATGTCCGCCTCTACCGTCCCGTCCGGTGACACTGCCCCTCCGTCTTCCCCGCCGTGACCGGCGTCAAGGATCAGAACCTGTGTTTGCTCGTGCCAGTTTGCGGCTGCTTCTGCCTGTCGGAGCTGCCAGTCAGCTGCAAACCAGCCACCAAACACCACAATTGAGGCCAGCAGTATGACCAGTAACCGATGATACAACATTTTCGTCACGGCGCTCCCCCCTCCTGACAGAATATGCAGCGAGGACGGGCACTTATGACATGCTCTCAGGATACCATTTTGTTCCCGGCGCGTCAACCAAGGCACAGAAAAAGAGGCGCGCGGTCAACCCACGCGCCTCACAAATATCGGTTTACTGAAGCTGCTTCAGGAACGCCTCCAGACGGTCCATACCGGTCACGATGTTCTCGGTCGAGATCGCATAGCTCAGGCGCACAAAATTCGGCACGCCGAAGCCGATGCCGGGCACGACCGCGACCAGAGACTTCTCCAGCAGCAGCTTTGCAAAATCGTCGCCGTTGTGGATGGTCTGACCGTCGATCTGCTTGCCGATGATCTGCTCCAGATTCATCATGACGTAGAACGCACCGCTCGGCTTCAGGCAGCTGACACCGGGCATTGCATTGATGCGGCTGACGATCAGATCGCGGCGCTGCTCAAACACCTGCCGCATCTGCTCCACCTCATCCTGCGAGCCGGTGAGCGCCTCAATGGCCGCGCACTGGCACATCGTGCCCGGTGCGCCGGTCGAGTGACTGAGATAATTGGCCATAGCCTTTGCAATCGGCGCTGCACACAGCGCATAGCCGATGCGCCAGCCGGTCATGGCATAGGTCTTGGAAACGCCGTTGATGAGGATGGTGTGCTCCTTGATCTCCTTGCCAAGCGCCGGAACGCTTGTGAATGCAGCACCGTCATAGATGAGCTTATCATAAATCTCATCCGAAATGATATACAGGTCATGCTTGACGCAGACATCGGCAACGGCTTTAAGCGCCTCTTTCGGATAGACAGCGCCGGTCGGATTGGAGGGGTTATTGAGAATGATGGCCTTGGTCTTATCCGTGATGGCCTGCTCGAGCTGCTCCGGCGTGAGCTGGAAGCCCTGCTCCTCGCTGACGTCAACAACGACCGGTACGCCGCCAAACAGACGTACCATTTCATAGTAGCTGACCCAGTACGGGGACGGAACGATCACTTCGTCGCCCGGGTCGACCAGCGCAGCCAGCGCGATGTAGACCGTGTGCTTTGCACCGCTGGCGACGACCGCCTGCGTCGGCTCATACTCCAGACCGTAATCCGCCTTCACGCGGTCGCAAATCGCCTGACGCAACTCGATCATACCGGCTGCGGGCGTATATCTCGTTTTTCCGTCGCAGATCGCGCGCACACCCGCATAGCTGATGCGGTCGGGTGTGGCAAAATCGGGCTCGCCGGCGCCAAAGCCGATAACGTCCTTCCCTTCTGCTTTCATCTTCTTCGCCAGTGCGCTGACAGCCAGCGTCGCGGACGGGCTCACTCCTGCGGCAATTTTGGACAATGGCTTCATAGACATCCCTCGTTTTCATAAATTCATGTCCGTAGTTTACCACAACATTGTGAAGAAAACAACGCAAATCCTACACAAAACACCAGCGCGAATCTACGTCATTTTTGCCGGTTTGAGAAAAAATCTACTGCACCGTCCGCCGATATACACAAAGACGCAGCATGATGCAGCAGGCAACGATGATGATCTGTGGTGACGGTTGTACGCATCATAGTGACCACTTATCCATTTTCCTGCGGGCGGTGCTGGTGCGCCGCCGGGCGTGGTGTAGTTCTTGAGGCGCTGGGAGTCGGCGAAGAACTCGCTGGCCGTCTTGGCGCTGCCGTCCGTTGCCGCGATGGGGTTGCCCTTGCTGTCATAGCTGTAGGTTTCCGCCGGTTCGAGCACGAGGCTGATGTTCGTGAAGTACGCGTAGTTGGCGTTGTAGTCGTAGGCGCAGTAGACCGTGATGTTCTTGACCATCAGGTCACGCCGCTTCGGGATGATGACCCCGGGCGCGTACTGCCAGTCCGTGAAGTCGCAGTTGAAGCTCACGTACTGCTTTTCGATCGTGCCGATTGGGAATTAAAACGCGGGCGATGCTGCTGCACCGCCCGCGCTGTTCTATAGTTCTATTCTATGAATATGCGGATGGGATTGTGCTTCTCGAATTTTGCAAACTGTTTTTTCTGCCATATCAGTAGTAAAATGTATAAAAGTATTGAAAAAGCTAAGGTTGCCAATCCGCCATTGCAGAATACGGGTCCGAAGATATAACATTTCTTTCTTTTTTATAAACGCTCAAATGCCTATAGTTCTTATAAAACACGACATCTACAAACATAGAAATTAATAAAATAACCGGGATTTCACGATTCTCAATTTTTTCACTCATGAATATAGTATACTGATTTTTCTCAAACCAAGAATCGCTTTGCTTTTGAATCTTTGCAATCTGAATTTCATTTTTGCAAATTGAACAAATATTATTTTTATGTAAACGTAAGGCGTATTCATCTAGACCTGTTCGCAAAATATACGCCCGAATTCCACAATTATATTTCATATGACCAGAGTAATTTGAATTACGATAGAAATAATATGGAACACGCACAAAAAGGCTAATTATCGGAATAACGGACAATATTTTAAGTATCCAGCTTCGTTGCCTCAAGGTTAGTATTTCAGGCTCCGGTGCTAATGAAGGCGTCGACCACTTGAGTGTTAATTTCTGGAGAAGAATTCCGCAAGTACATCTTCCAAAGCCGCATATTTGTTCACCAAAATCATTGCAAACCGAGAAAACCAACCTTGCTTTGCTTATTTTTCTTTGAAAACTAATAGTTCTCATTTTTCACCGCCTTCTAATCCAATAATAATAGATACGCCTATAACATCAGATAAACCAATTTCAACGCGACCTCGTTCGGAATCATAATATGCTCTAATGCCAAATGAAATCGCATCCGCACCTGCTCCAAGGAACAATTTCTTTTTCGTGAAGGGAAGCTTAATTCTGACACCAGCCTCGCCCCTTATTAAGGCTGCGTCAGCACAAAACCCAATATAGTCCAGGGAAGCGCCTGCTTTTGCTTCGGCCGAAACAGTAGTTAATGACCAACTGCCAAACCGATAGTCACCACCAATGGACATAATTCCCGCCTCGGCATTCACTATAGTCAGCCCTCTATCGAGATTGGGGGGAGTGGCTTTAACGCATAATCCATTTGCATATTTATTTCCAAATTGATTGAAATATCCAACAGATTGCCGTCAGCACCATGCATGGAATAGTTGCCCCACGCGCCGTAGGCGCTGCGGCGCAGCGTGATGCAGCAGGCAACGATGATGATCTGTGGTTGTGTGCTGACGGTTGTACGCATCATAGTGACCACTTATCCATTTTCCAGCGGGCGGTGCTGGTGCGCCGCCGGGCGTGGTGTAGCTCTTGAGGCGCTGGGAGTCGGCGAAGAACTCGCTGGCCGTCTTGGCGTTGCCGTCCGTCGCCGCGATGGGGTTGCCCTTGCTGTCGTAGCTGTAGGTTTCCGCCGGTTCGAGCACGAGGCTGATGTTCGTGAAGTACGCGTCGTTGGCGTTGTAGTCATAGGCGCAGCGCACCGTGATCTCTTTGACCCTCTTGTCGCGCTTGCCCGGCACGATGACGCCCGATGCAAACTGCCAGCCCGCGTAGTCCCCGTTGAAGCTCACGTACTGCTTTTCAATCGACACGACTTACATTTTACTCCTTTGGCTAAATAAGCAATTTCCCGCCATCGTCTTGAATCTTGCTGAATTTGCGCATATGTCTTTCGAAGAACCGGACTTCTGTTAACTGGTGAATCCAATCGAAAAACTTTTACCAGTTTTCCAAAATCGTCCGATCTGCCACGATTTTCCGCGATAGCTTCATATTGTTTTAAAAGTTCATCAGGATATCTCTTTAGAATAACCGATGCCGCGCCATATATATCTTCTTCATCCGCACTGTTAAGACCCAAATGAAAGAGTTTCTCAAAAGATGGCATAGGATACCTATAGTATCCGTTTTCATCTCCCCAACCGAAATTATACAATTCAGTTTTCGCCCAAATTGAACCATCATTGGGGCTTAATGCCATGTCTTCGGCTAGAGGTAATAATCCAAAATCCGATGCATCACATTTATTAAACCTAGTACTCATAACAAAAAAATGGCCCATTTGCATCTCTCCTATGGTAAAAACTGAATATATCCATTTTGCGAAACAACACCATATGTAATTTCACAGCCTTTGACAATATTGTATTCTGTTGTTGCCCATATGCTATCGATGTACATACCTGATGCATTTTGAATAGAGTATATTGCCTGTTTAGAAGATTTAGCAACATTGGCGAAATTTAATGATGCAGCTCTCCAAGCATCCCTCGAGCCCTGTGTTGCTTGCAAATATTCACACAAGCGAGTCATTTCTAACGTTTTTCCTCCAACACTCGCATTTTTTGCGAGATCATCACCGGACCAAAAGACTTGTGGAAATGCATTAAACGCTCTCGATATATTGTCTCCTACCATTTTTGCCCCAGCCGCAACCCCGGAACTAGCAACTATTGCATTTAGTGCACTAAATCCAGTAGCAACTGCCGCCGTTGAAGCAGCTGCACTACCAGCGCATGCAATTCTATAGCTGCTCCAGCTCCCATGCCTACCAATCCGCCAATAACCATACCAGTGCCAACACCGGCCAAATATTCCCGCCATTTTTTGCAGCTGTAATTCCGCCTATAACACCGCCTACTACGGCACCAATTGCAGCTGTTATCAACATAAAAGCGTGCCCAGATGGGTCAATGTAGTTGACAGGATTATTACCACAGTAAGCAAACAAATTGACAGCCGAAAAATCCACAACTGATAACTGCCCATCCGCATTAATGAACCGGCAGTTGGCAAAGTCGTAGTACCGGCTCTGGAGGTAGTAGAGGCGCGTTTCGCAGTCGTAATAGTTGACGTCGCCCTGCGCATTGAGGACGTAGTAGTAGAGCATCGAGGTCGAGCCGTCGTTATAGATCATGGCGAACGGCTTGTTGCCGTCGTCGTAGACAAACTCGAGGGACTTCCATGACCACAGTTTACCATTGCATCAGCACAAATTCAAGAATCATCATGATTCTTGATTTCAAGACACAAATCCTGAAATCAAGGACAGGGACAACATAAACAGGCATCCGGCGTTTTGCCGGATGCCTGTTATAACGATTTGCTATTCTCAAAAAAGCGTCTGCAAGCCGGTTCCCGGACACCAGACAGAGCTCTTGTCACAAAATAATACAGATCAGTGTTCCGCTGCCCTCATTGACCACGCGCTGCAAAGTTTCCTGAAGCTTTCCGACCGCTTTCGTCGGCAGGCAGCTGAGCTTTTCCTCCACGCCCTCCTGTGCGATCGTGTAGATCGGCTTGCCGAAAATATTGGACTGCCAAAGCTGCTCAACATCGCCGTCAAACCCTTGCAGCAGGAAGCCGAGGATCTCGCTCGAGGCGTTTTCCCCGCCGATCTCCGGCGAGATCTCCGTCTCGATATTCGTCTGGAACATATGGATGGCCTTTGCGCTGGCTTTGAGCCGGACGCCGTATCGGCCGCCCTTGCGCACGATCTCCGGCTCTGCGAGCTGCAGGTCACCGGGTGCGGGCGCAACGACACCGTAGCCTTTGGTGCGCACGTCGTTGAGTGCGCTGCGGATATGCTGATAGTCGGCCTGAATGCGCCCCATGTCCGCGAGGAAGGAGATAAGCTCTCCGTCGCTGTGCAGAGCAACGCCCGCCTGCTCACTGATAACATCATAGTAGAGCGCGCGCGGAAACGCGAGCACGTAGCAGACCGAACCGGTGTCCACGCCGATCCGCTCAACATCCGCCGACTCCAGCAGGGGGTCTTCCGAGAGCGCTTGCGCCGTGCGGCGCGCCTGGCGCAGGCAGCGCAGCGACGGCATCTGCTCACGCAGCCGCGTATAAAGCTGCTGCTTGACCGCATTGTCCGGCGGCAGGACATCCATCCACTCCGGCATACGAAAACAGGCTTCCGCGACAGGGAATTCATACAGGATCGTGCGCAGGATCTCCAGAACGTCCTGCTCTGTCAGCGTCTGACAGTTCACCGGTAGACAGGCGGCGTCATACTGCACGCTCAGGTCGGCAGCCAGCGATTGCGCGCGTTCTCCCGCAGGATCTGCCGTGTTGAGCAGGACAAGAAACGGCTTGCCGATATCGCGCAGCTCTGCGACAACACGCGCCTCTGCCGGTGCATAATCCTCCCGTGCAAGCTCGGTCACGCTGCCGTCGGTCGTGACAACGATGCCGATCGTCGAGTGGTCACGGATCACCTTCCGTGTCCCCTCCTCCGCCGCAACGCGCATGGGGACTTCGTGATCGTACCACGGGGTCGTGACGAGGCGCTCTTCCCCGTCTTCATACTGACCGTTGACGCCGGGAATCATGTAGCCGACGCTGTCGATCAGACGCACAGAGGCGCGCACGGAGGCGTCCAGTTCGATGGCGACAGCATCCTCCGGGACAAACTTCGGCTCCGCAGTCATGATCGTCCGCCCAGAGCCGCTCTGCGGCAGCTCATCGCGTGCGCGCTCGCGCACATAATCATCGGTGATGTTCGGCAGTACAAGCGTCTCCATGAACCGTTTGATAAAGGTCGACTTCCCGGTGCGAACCGGGCCGACAACGCCGATGTAAATATTCCCGCCGGTGCGGGCGGCAATGTCTGCGTAAATTGAAGAAGTGTCCATTTTGTCGTCCTCTCCTCATCAGTCTTACAAAACTGTATGTGCCCGTGGACGAGAATATGCCGCCGGAGCAGTGCCGGCGGCATGGATTACGGACAATATGTCTGCGCGGTCTGCGCATGTACGCGGCTAACGGTAAAAGCAAGCGCCGGAAACCGCGCCCGCAGCTTTTCATAGAGGACCGGGATGATCACGTTTTCGGTGCAGAAGTGGTCGGCGTCGATCAGATTGATGCCGAGCTCCTTCGCCGCGAGAAACCGGTCGTACTTCACGTCTGCCGTTACGAACGTGTCGCAGCCCTTTTGCGCCGCAAGCTCCAGCATGCTGCCGCCGGAGCCGCCACAGACCGCAAGCTTTTGCACCGGGCGTCCGCCGTCGACATAGCGCAGACCATTGGCGTGCAGCCGATCAGCGACATAGGGCAGAAAATCCGACAACGCCATGGGTTCCGGCAGCCGGCCGACGCGGCCGCAGGTCAGCACACCGCCGTCAGCGTCTGTGCCGGATGGCTCGAGACCGCCCGTGACCTCTGCACCCAGCGCCGCCATGAGCGCATCGTTGACACCGCCGTCGGCAATGTCCAGATTCGTATGCATACAGACGGCTGCGATGCCGTTGCGCGCGAGCGCAAGCACCTTGCGGCCGGTGAGATCGTCCGCCGTCGCATGGCGCAGCGACGTGAAGATAAGCGGGTGGTGTGAAACGATGAGCTGTGCGTGCAGCGCAGCCGCCTCCGCGATCACTTCATTTGTAATGTCCAACGCCAGCAGCACGCGCTCGACCGCAGCACTGCCGTCACCGACCAGAAAACCGGCGTTATCAAAGTCCATCTGATACCGCACCGGTGCGAGATCGTTTAAAAAAGCATAAATGTCGTTTACGGTTGCCATGACTGTACCTCCTTCAGGCAGGCCTGTAGTTCGTTTAGCCGCGCATCGATCGCCGCAAGCGCCGCTTCCGGCGCCTGCTTTGCGTGCGCCATACCGGCGCGTGCGCGCGTCTGCCGCCGGATCTCGTCGGTCAGGTATTCTGGCAGCAGCGGATCTGAGCGCCGGAGTAAAAGCTGCTCCACCGTGCACGGCTGCTCGCTCGACCGACCAAGCACACGCAGCGCAAGATAGCGCTTGCCACTGTCACGGCAAAGCGCTGCATCCTCGATCGTGAAGCCGCTGCGCCATAGCCAGTCGGTAAGCTCCGCGAACTTGCTCTGCGGCTGCAATACGAGCCGGCGCCCCTCCGGCAGCCACGGTGCTGCCGCCATGATCGCACAGATCGTCTCCCCGCCCATGCCGGCGATGGTGATGACGTCCGCATCTTTGGCGTCCGGAAACTGCAGACCATCAGCCAGCACGAAGCGAAAGCGTTCGGTCAGGTCGTAAGCGTGGGCAGACAGGCGCGCATTAGCGAGCGGTCCTGCGTGAATGTCCGCCGCAATCGCTGTTTCGGCAATGCCATTTTGCAGCAGCCAGACCGGCAAATATCCGTGATCCGTGCCGATATCCGCAACACAGGCGCACGGCGGCACAAAGTCCGCGACCATCTGCAGCCGCGGTGACAGTCGAATGTGGTCCATAAAGCTTCTCCATAGAAACACCAAAAGCCGGCGTGATGCCGGCTTTTGATCTTTGTCTGTATCTTACAGGCTCTCCAGATAGGTGCGCAGCTGCTCGAGGAAGGCGTCGGGATCGACGTCGTGCGCGAGGCAGGCCTGCTCAAGCGTCTCGCCGCTGGCCATGGCGCAGCCGAGGCAGTGCATGCCGATGTTCTGGAACACGGGCATTGCTTCCGGAGCATTGGTCAGGATCTCCGAAATCATCGTATCTCTGGAAATTTCAAACATAATTCTTTACCTCCGGTAAATTGCTTGTGAGAAAATGATTGGGTCGCACAAAGCGCCCCAATCATTTTAACCAGTTTATCTGCTGATTAGTGCTGCTCTCTCATCTTCGCGAAGCACTCGCTGCAGTAGACAGGACGGTCAGACTTCGGCTCAAACGGAACTCTGGCCTCACCGCCGCAGGCAGCGCAGGTAGCCGTGAAGAACTCGCGGGGACCGCGGGCAGCATTCTTACGAGCGTCGCGGCAGGCTTTGCAGCGCTGGGGCTCATTCTGGAAACCCTTCTCCGCGTAAAACTCCTGCTCACCTGCGGTGAAAATGAAATCCGCGCCGCACTCTTTGCACTTCAACGTTTTGTCTTCGAACATGATAAATCCTCTCTTTTGAAAAACTTGCCTATCGGCTATATTGCGCTCAGCTCTTGCTGAAGTCGCTGAAATTGGGGAGCCGCGCCAGTTTGCGGCGGATCCGCTGTACGGCATTGTCGATGGATTTTTCGGGTTTGCCGGTCTCAGCCGCCATTTCTGCATACGACAGACCGGACAAATACAACCGAAGCACCCGCGCCTCAAACGCGGACAAATACCGGGTAAAAGCGGATAAAAGCTCTTGTTCACTCTCTCTGGCCAGAACCTGCTCCTCAGTAACACGACAATTTGCTCCCGGATAGGTGGACGCCTGGGTCTGTGATTCTTCTGAGAGGATGCTGTCTAGGGAAATGCCGCTGTTGAGCGGAGAATGCTTCTGCCTTGAAGCGGACTTGATGGCACTGTAGATGCGGTTACTGATACAAACCTCCGCATATGCTTTGAACGGGACGTTGGACGCCGGGTCATACTGCCGGATCGCCGAGAGCAGACCGAGCATTCCCTCCTGGATGAGATCCTCACTGTCGCCGCCTGCAAGAAAAAGCGGACGCGCACAGATACGCACCAAACGGCTGTAGCGCTCGGCAAGCGCTTCTTCCGCGGCGGCATCTCCGGCAGTCACCCGGGACAGCAGCTCTGCATCTGACAGTTGGGAAATATCTATCATCTTTCAAGCTCCAATACCACAAAACAAATTATAACTAAAATCCCTGAAAAGTCAATAGACTTTTGTACAAAATGCACGTTTGCAGCAACATTCCGCATTTTTTCAGAGCTCTATTTCCTGCTGACCGATATATTCCAGACCAAGATGATCATAGGCACGGCGCGTGACGCAGCGCCCGCGCGGTGTGCGCGTCAAAAAGCCCTGCTGCAGCAGATACGGCTCATACACGTCCTCGAGCGTGACGGCTTCCTCACCGATCGTCGCAGCGAGCGTCTCAAGTCCGACCGGTCCGCCGTGATAAAACTCGATGATGCTGCGCAGCATCCGCCGGTCGGTCGCGTCGAGGCCCATGGCGTCCACTTCCAGACGCAGAAGCGCATCGTTTGCCACCTCTTTCGTGATCACGCCGTCTGCGCGCACCTGCGCATAGTCGCGCACACGCTTGAGCAGGCGGTTTGCGATACGCGGCGTGCCGCGTGAACGCGAGGCGATCTCGTATGCACCAGCGCTGTTGATCTCCACATTCAGGATACCGGCGCTGCGCTCAACGATCTTTTGCAATTCTTCGGGGCTATACAGCTCCAGCCGGAGGTTGACACCAAAGCGGTCACGCAGCGGCGCTGTCAGCTGACCGGCGCGCGTGGTCGCGCCGATGAGCGTGAAATGCGGCAGATCCAGCCGGATCGAGTTGGCCGACGGACCTTTGCCAATGATGATATCAATGGCGTAGTCCTCCATAGCCGGGTAAAGGATCTCCTCGACCGCGCGGTTGAGACGATGGATCTCATCGACGAACAGAATGTCGTTTTCCTGCAAATTCGTCAGCAGCGCTGCAAGGTCTCCCGCTTTCTCAATCGCAGGGCCGGAGGTGATGCGCATATTTACGCCCATCTCGTTTGCAATGACGGCAGCCATCGTCGTCTTGCCCAGCCCCGGAGGGCCGTAGAGCAGCACGTGGTCGAGCGGCTCACCGCGCAGACGTGCAGCGTCGATGCAGACCTGGAGATTCTCCTTCGCCTTTTCCTGACCGGTATAGTCGCGCAGCAGGCGCGGACGCAGCGAGCCCTCGCCGGAGTCCTCCGGCAGGACGCGGGAAGATGTGACAACTTCCTGCTGGGCGTCTTCAGAAAAATTGATGCTCATATGCTTCCTCCCTGCTTACTGCTGCATCATGGCACGCAGTGCAGCCTTAATGATCTGATCTGCGCTCATACCCTCAATGGACGGCAGCTGGCGCAGCGCTGCATTGATCTCCGGCATACTGTAGCCGAGCACGGTCAGACCGGCGATCGCATCACTGCGCGCGGCCGAAGCCGCATCGGATGCAGGCACGGCCGGCGTGAGGTCGGAAAAATCAACGCCCGCGCTCTCCTTGGCCATTTTGTCCTTGAGCTCAAGCAGGATACGCTGCGCAATGCGCTTACCGATGCCGGGCGCGCTCGTGAGCGCTTTTTCATCGCCGTTGAGCACAGCCAGCGCCAGACCGTCCGGCGTGTTGGACGAGAGGATCGACAGCGCCGCCTTCGGTCCGACACCGGAGATGCCGAGCAGCAGCTCAAAGCAGTGCTTCTCACTCTTGGAGCCAAAGCCGTAGAGATCATGCGCATCCTCGCGGATACATTCATATATGTAGAGCTTGGCGCGTTCACCGATCTTGACGCTTGCGAGCGTGTTCAGGCTCACGTTGAGCGCATAGCCAACGCCGCCGCACTCAAGTACGGCCAGATTCGGTTCTATATCGGTAACAACTCCGTTTATGTGGTAGAACATGGGTCAAACCTCTCCTGTTGATGGATCAATGATGTAGCGCTGCGTGCGTGACACAGCGCGATGGCGACGGCGTCCGCCGCGTCGTCCGGCTTCGGGACTGCCTGCAGGGACAGGATGCGCCGCACCATATCCATGACCTGCTTTTTATCCGCGCGGCCATAACCGACGACCGCCTGCTTGACCTGCAGCGGCGTATATTCATAGATCTGCAGCCCTGCCTGATAGCCCGAGAGCAGAATGATGCCGCGCCCATGGGCGACGGCGATGCCGGTCGTGATATTGGTGTTGAAAAACAATTCCTCCACTGCCATCGCTTCCGGATGAAACTGCGCAATGAGTTCGTTCAGGTCGCGATAGATCTGATCGAGTCTGCTCGAGAGCTGCGTTTTGGCCGGTGTCGTGATCACACCACAGGTCAGCAGCCGCTGACTGCGCTTGTCCGCATCCAAAACCGCGAAGCCGACCGTAGCGATCCCCGGGTCGACGCCTAAGATCCGCATATGCATCACTCCAATTAAATAAATATAGCATAATTTCGCCACATAAGCAACTGCTCAAAAGAAATAGCGCCCCGAATTTCTTCGGAGCGCTGAAAACACAATGGATTATGCACGCGGGTGCGCCTTGTTATAGACATCCTTGAGCTGTTTGCTGACGAGGTGAGAATAGATCTGCGTCGAGGAGATGTCCGCATGACCGAGCATTTCCTGAATGGCGTGGATATCCGCACCGTTTTCCAGCAGATGCGCCGCGAACGAATGGCGCAGCGTATGCGGTGTGATCGCCTTTTCGATGCCGGCCTTCGTCTGGTAGTTCTTGATGAGCTTCCAGAAGCCCTGACGTGACATCCGTTCACCACCGACGTTGACGAACAGTGCCTGTTCATCCGGAGCTGCGATCATCTGCGGACGGATGAAATTAATGTATTCTGTGAGCGCGCGAACAGCCGCCGGATACATGGGGATCATGCGCGTCTTGTCGCGTCCGTGGCAGCGGATCACACCGGCGGACAAATTGACGTCCGTGATGTTCAGGGAGATCAGCTCGCTCACGCGGATACCGGTCGCGTAAAGCAGCTCGAGCATTGCGCGGTCACGGTAGCCCTTGGCGTCCGTACACTCCGGCTGCGCGAGCAGGAGCTCCACTTCCTTGCTCGTGAGGATCTGCGGCAGCTTCTGCTTGGCCTTATCCGGCACGAGCTTTCCGGTCGGATTGTGCTGCACATAATGATTATTGAGCAGGAAACCGTAGAAGTTTTTCAGCGATGCGATTGCCCGGGAAACCGTAGCGACCGACTTGCCGTTGCCGCGCATCCAGTCGATGTAATCGCACAGCTCCTCTTCTTCCGCAGAGCCGAGGTCGGCATCCGTATGGGCGTGCAGGTATTCACTCAGCTGCCGTACATCCCGCAGGTATGAGGAAATCGTATTTTGCGATGAGCGCTTGACATCACGCAGGTAGGATTCGAATATTTCCATTCCGTCGGAATCACGCACGACGACTTCCCCCTTTCCAATCAGATTTCATCCAGAGTGACCATCGGTCACAGAATAAGCTTTGTGAAAAACGGCACGGCATAGCTCGCCGTGGCCGCAGCCGCAAGCAGCAGGCAGAACACCAACGCCAGTTCCCGGGAACAACGCTCCGTCGCAGCAGGAGACGGCAGGCCACGCCGCTGCTCCAGCAGACGCACAGACATCTGCGCGCAGAGCACGCCGAGCAAAAACAGCGCCGGCACGAGAAACACGCCTGGCAAACCAACCGCAACACACGACAGCGCAAACGCGTGTGAGCAGCCGGAGCGCAAAAAAGCAGCCGCCGTACAGGCGGACAGAAAACCTTTGACACCGAAAACGACTGGGATCAGCAAAAAGCCGAGATACGACGTTGACAGCAGCAAAAATGCAAAGCCATAAGCGCACGAGATGCATAATTCCGGCAGCAAGCCGCCATACAATGCGCCACCCGTGCCGCTTTGCAAAAACGAAAGCACCGGTTCTGAAGAATCCGGCAACTCGGCGTTCGCACCGCAGCAGCAGCCGATCACGTAGCCCGCCGCCATGCCTGCAGCAAGCAGCGGCGGCAGCGGGAAGCGCGGCAGAGCCGCTTTCCGGCGCACACGCAGTTTCATATGTCTCTGTCGCACATTCATTGCCCATCACCACGGACAGTCTATGAACGTGCATTCATAACATGACAATTTACATAATGCGGTGTAGACATAATATAATACAAATCGAAACTGTTATCAAGCATTTCGTCAAACTTTGTTCATTTTTGTTTATTATGACAAGAAATTATGTTAACAGTGTTATGTAAACCGCGTAACTGCTGGCTTTGAAACAGCCTGTTTTTTCAAGCGCATACGCCTATATTTCGGTAATCACACGGATACAAACGCTATATATAGGTAATCACGCATGCGTTATGTAAACTTTTTAGGTGATTACTTTCTGTATTTTCTGCTCTGTTTCCGTTTTTTCTTCTTTGTTCTATTTCGTAACTTTTTATGAAAAATGCACGAACTGATGATCGTCGCCGCAAGTGCGACCGCGAGTGTGACGGCGGTTTCGGCGCAAAAAAGCGGCGCACCGACAGACGCTTTCAGGATCAGATACCCGATCATCCACGCCGTCCACGTCACCGCGCCGCCAAGTACCCTCCCCTTCTCCGGCTGCGGAGAGAAAGCCCCGGTAATCAGGCACGCAAGCGCGCAGCATATGAGCGCGATAAGCCGCGTATCAACCTCAGGCAGCAGCTCGCGGTTCACCGCAAACGCCGCCAGCCAGCTCAGCATCAATGTAAGCACGACTCCTGCCAAGCCGCAAGCTGCCGCGCGTGAGAGCAGCGGCAGCCATTTTTGTTCCGTATGCAAAAAAACACCCCCTGCAGAACATATGCATCACAGCATATTCCTGCAGGGGGTGAATCATTCCGAAAGCTACTTTACACCTCGGGGCCCTTCGGCTCCTCGTGCTTCGGTTCTTCCTTTTTCGCTTCTTTTGCTTTCTGCTTGGCAGCCTTGCGATCCTGAGCTTCCTTGGCAGCCTGCGCCTCGGCGCGGGCATTCGTGGAAATGGCCCACTTGGCAACCTGAATGCGAACCTGATCCTCGCTGGTCTCAAAGGTCACGCTGTCGTCCGTGACGTGGACGACCTTGCCCATCATACCGCCGATCGTGACGATATCGTCGCCGACCTTCAGACTGGAGCGCATTTCATTGAGCTTTTTCTTCTTCTTGTTCTCCGGAAGGATCAGGAACAGATAGAAGATGACAAGCATCAGAATGATCATGATAATGGATGAATATCCGCCGTTTCCCATGGTTTTACCTCCGTGTAATGATAAAAATATTATATCCGCTTTGCTATACAAATGCAAGCGTTAAATGCGCGTATCGAGCATAGTTGTGTAAGTTTTTCGGAACGTCTCATATTCCCCGGCCTCGATCGCTGCGCGGATACGCGCCATGAGCGTATTATAAAAATACAAATTATGCATCACGGCAAAGCGCATGGCCAGCATCTCGTCAGCCTTGAACAGATGGCGCAGATAGGCGCGCGAGAACCGTCGGCAGACCGGGCAGTCGCACTGCGGGTCGATCGGCTGCTCGTCGCGCTGATACTTCTCATTTTTGATGTTGATCACACCGGACCACGTGAACAGATGCCCGTGTCGGCCGTTGCGCGCCGGCATGACACAGTCAAAGAAGTCTACGCCGCGCGCGACCGCCTCAATGATGTTGCCGGGTGTTCCGACGCCCATCAGGTAGCGCGGTTTTTCCGCCGGCATATAGGGCTCGACGGCGGCGATGGTGTCGTACATCTCCTGCGTCGTCTCCCCCACCGCGAGGCCGCCGATCGCATAGCCGGCCAGATCCAGTTCTGCGATCTTTTTCATATGCTCAATGCGCAGATCATGAAAGACCGTACCTTGATTGATGCCGAAGAGCACCTGGCCGGGATTGACCGCATCGTCGCGGCCGGTATAGTCATCGAGCGCCGCCTTGCAGCGCTTCAGCCAGCGGTAAGTCCGGTCGCAGGAATTTTTCACATAGTCATATGGCGAAGGGATCTTAATGCACTCGTCAAACGCCATCGCGATATCCGAGCCGAGGTTCGCCTGAATGCGCATACTCTCCTCCGGCCCCATGAAGATATGCCGCCCGTCAACATGGCAGTTGAAGGCGACACCCTCCTCCGTGATCTTACGAAGCTGCGCTAGAGAAAAGATCTGAAATCCGCCGCTATCGGTTAGGATCGGTTTATCCCACGTCATGAATTTATGCAGACCGCCGAGGTCGCGGATCAGCGCATCTCCAGGTCGCACGTGCAGATGGTACGTGTTGGACAGCTCGACCTGACAGCCGATGCGCTCCAAATCCTCCGCCGAGAGCGCGCCCTTGATGGCCGCCTGCGTGCCGACATTCATAAACACCGGCGTCTGAACCGTACCGTGCGGCGTCGTGAATTCGCCCCGGCGTGCATGACCGTCCTTGCAAATCAGTTGATACATAGCTTGCTTGCCTTTCTGTTGTAGTTGCGCACTTATTCTATCAGATTGCCGCATCAAGTCAAGCACTTGCGGCAGATTTGCTCATCCGGACTCTCTTTAAAATGCGCCGCGCCCCGGCGATTAGCCGGGGCGCTGGTGCATTGCTGTGTTACTCGATCGCGATGGTAGTGTGCTTCGGAAGCTCCTTCTGCGCAGCCTTCGGGACGCTGATCTTCAGGATACCATCCTCGTACTTCGCAGAGATATCCGCGGCTTCCACGTCGTCACCGACATAGAAACTGCGGCTCATCGAGCCGGAGCAACGCTCCTGACGCAGGAACTTGCCCTTCTGATCGGACTCGTCCTTGTCAAGAGCCTTCGCAGCACTGATCGTCAGGTAACCATCCTGCAGGTCCACTGTCACTTCGTCCTTCTTGAAGCCCGGCAGATCCACGGCCAGCTCGTACGAGCCGTCCAGCTCGCGGACATCGGTCTTCATCAGGTTCTTGGCATGCTTACCGTACAGCTCACTGCTGATTTGCGGCATCATACGCCCGAAGCCGAAGAAATCGGACAGCGAATCATCGAACAGGTTTTCACCAAAAATACTCGGCAACATAAGTCATTCCTCCATTCATACCTTTCGTAGGCGCTGGGGAAAAACTCCATGCGTTGGCGAACTCTGTTACCGTTTGTACAACAATGCCTGATCTCCGGAGGGCTCTCAATGCTCCCTCCCTCATCGATCGTGTTCATCATAGCACGCTTTTTAGCACTGTCAAGAGGAGAGTGCTAACGTTCACGAAACGCGCAATGTTTGTTCACAAAATATGCGATTTTAAAAGCCTGACCGCCCTGCAAAGCCTGCGGGGCGGTCTTGATGGAGTCTCAGTGTGGTCTATCAGAAATCCGCGATAAACATCGCATCTCCAAACGAGAAAAACCGATAGCGGTTTTCGACGGCAATTTTATATGCGTTGAGGATATGCTCCCGTCCGGCCAGCGCCGAGACAAGCATGATGAGCGTGCTCTCCGGGAGGTGAAAATTCGTGACGAGTGCATCCAAGCATTTGAACTTATAACCGGGGTAGATGAAAATATCCGTCCAGCCGGACTGTGCGCGCAGCGTCCCGTCGGGCTCGGCAAAGCTCTCGACCGTGCGGCAGGACGTCGTACCGACGCAGATGACGCGGCCGCCGCTCGCCTTCGTCTCGTTGACGATGCGCGCCGTCTCCTCCGGAATGATGCAAAACTCCGAGTGCATCGGATGATCTTCGATCTCATCCTCCTTGACAGGACGGAACGTGCCAAGACCGACGTGCAGCGTGACATAGCCAAGCCTTACGCCAATGTCCGCGATCTGCTGCAGGAGCTCCTTCGTAAAGTGCAGACCAGCCGTCGGTGCGGCTGCGCTGCCGAGCTCACGGGAATAGACCGTCTGGTAGCGCTCCTGATCCTGAAGCTCCGCCTTGATATACGGCGGCAGCGGCATTTTGCCCAGCCGCTCGAGCACCTCGAGGAAAATGCCCTCATAGTGAAACTGCACGATCTTGTTGCCATCGGCGATCGCATCGACGACCGTGGCAGTCAGTTCCCCGTCACCGAACGACAGCGCAGTGCCGGGCTGTGTCTTGCGGCCCGGGCGGGTCAGGCACTCCCACTTGCCGTCGCCGAGGTCGCGCAGCAGCAGCACCTCGACCGCGCCGCCGGTGCTGCGGTGGCCGAGCAGACGTGCCGGAAGAACACGTGAATCATTGAGGATCAGGCAGTCGTTCGGGCGCAGAAACTGCGGCAACTCATAAAAGTGGTGGTGCTCGACCGCACCGGTCGCTTTATCCAGCGTCAGAAGCCGGGAGGCATCGCGGCGCTCGAGCGGCGTCTGTGCGATGAGCTCCTCCGGCAGATCAAAATAAAAATCCGATTTTTTCATGAAACATAGGCTCCGGTATAATAGAAACTGATGATCTCTTCGTAGGTCTTTCCGTGCACCTCCGCCATGGCTTTGGCACCCCACTGGCTCATGCCGCAGTTGTGGCCGTAGCCGCCGCCGACGACATTGTAGACATTCGAAGCCGCATCATACTCCACGGTGAAGTGGCGGCTGTTATAGCGCAGGCCGCAGATCTTGGTCAAAAACGTGCGCACATTGTCCTTACTGTAAGTTTTGCCGCCGACCGTCACGGTCATGACATTTCCGATTGGCGTATAAGTGACAGAGATGTCACCGACTGCATCGCGGGAAACGGACGTTCCCCAGCTCTTACAGTAAAAATCAATATCTTTTTCATATGGGTCAATCACGCCGCGCAGATACGGCACTTCCGCAACCCAGACATTTTCGGAGTTCTCGGTCGCACCGCCATCGGCAGCAAAGAAGAACGTCTCACACAGTTTGCCCTGATAGCGCACAAATTTCCCCGCCGTCTCTTCCACAGCGCGGTCACTGTTGGCGCTGGCATCGATCGTGCCCAAATAAACCTGACTGGTCGTCGTCGCTGTGATGTCAAAGCCATACGCCGGTACGCCGTTCATATGTGAGGCGGCATACGTGCGTGCACAGACCGCCTGCGCCTTGAGTGCCTCGAGCGGCCAGCCACTGCTCATCTCGTACGGCACAACGCCCTTGACGTACGACTCCAGATCCACGAAGTTCACCAGTGTGAGCTTCTGCGGCTGCTGCGTATCGAAGCGGGTAAACTGGAAATCACCATAGTATGTGCATGAGCGATCTGTGCTGCGGTATTTGCACTCAGCCACCTGCGTAATTGCGGTACCGCTGCTGTTTTGGGGCGCAAGCGTGAGCGATTTGGTTGAGCCGCAGTCGAAGCCGAAGAGGATCTCGTCCGTACCGGCCTTTACGACCAGCACGCCGCGTGAGCCGCCGGAAACGACGCTTCCGCTCGCGGCAGCTGATGATGCAGAGGCTGCATCCGCGGACTCAAAGCTGCCGATGCGGACGCGGTACGTTCCGTTATAGAACACCGGATACCCGCCGTGGGCAGCAGCCGCCGCCTGCGCGGCCTCAAAATCTGTATATGTATCATCAAGCTCGATGTGATAGGCGCCAAAGGTGCTGCTTCCGACCGTAACGTTTGTGTCTGCGACAACAGCCACGGAGTTCTCGGCCGTCGAACCAACCGCGCGAAAAACGCGTCCGGCCTCTTCATCATAATATCCAAAGGCAAAGCCGGAGCCCGTCTTGATCTGCAGATGTACAGCATCGAGTGCCGTCGAACCAAATGCCAGCCCGGCGCGGATAAGGCCATTCGGAACGTTCGGCTGCACGTCGTCATATTCCGTGCCGCCGAGCATCTGCGTGCCGTTCGCCGTGGCTGCATAGACGCCGCGATCCGGCAGCTTTGCTGCTTCTCCGGACGCACCAATGGCATACGCATCCGCCATCGTCAGCGTGCTGCTGCAGTCATTGACGTAATACGTCTGCGCGCCGAACACCGACGTGCAGGGCGTCGCTGCCAGCAGAGCGGCGGCAAGCAGCGCCGTTACTGCCTTTTTCAAACTCGATTTCATAGCGCACCTCGCTGTTTTGTGAGTGTGGTCATACGCAAAATATGACACTTTATTATAATAACTTTTTGCACATTATGCAAGTGCTTTTCTATGGAAAAACGCCCTCCGTCAGTCCGGAGGGCGTTTGAAACCAGCACGTCAAATATGCAGGAACACTTTTGCAATGGAAAAATAAATCAGCAATGACACGGCGTCCGTGATCGTCGAAATGAGCGGGCTTGCCATAACAGCTGGGTCAACGCCGATCTTTTCGGCGATCATCGGCAGGAGACTGCCGACAGCTTTGGCAAACATGACCACAAACACGATCGTGCAGCAGACCGTCGCCGCGACCGACATCGTAACGGCGGTGTTGCCAAGCAGAAGCCGGTCGACCAGCAGCATTTTTACGAAGTTTGCCGCTGCGAGTGAAACACCGCACAAAAACGCGACACGCAGTTCTTTCCAGATCACGCGCAGCGCGTCCGACGTCGACGTATCGCCAAGCGACAGACTGCGGATGATCGCCGTGGACGACTGGCTGCCGGAGTTGCCGCCCGTACCCATGAGCATAGGCATGAACGATGCAAGCGCAACCTGCGTCGCCAAAGCATCCTCAAAGTGCGTGACGATCATGCCGGTGAAGGTTGCCGAGAGCATGAGAAACATCAGCCACGGGATGCGGTTTTTCCAGATATCCACGACGCTTGTGCGGGAGTACGGCTTATCGGACGGCGTGATACCGGCCATCTTTTCGATGTCTTCCGTAGCCTCCTGCTCCATGACGTCGATGATATCGTCGACCGTGACAATACCGACGAGGCATCCTTCCTTATCCACGACCGGAATGGCCAGCAGGTCATAATTGGAGATCATCTCCGAGACCTCTTCCTGGTCATCACCGGTGGTCGCGTAGATGACATTGGTATCCATGATGTCCTCAAGGATCACGTCATCATCCGACAGCAGCAGATCCTTGACCGTAACAACACCCTCAAGCTTGCGCTTGGCCGACGTGACATAGCAGACATAGATCGTCTCCTTGTCCTCGCCGATCTTGCGGATGCGAGCAAACGCCTCACGCACACTCATGTATTTTTTCAGATCCACAAACTCGGCCGTCATGATGCTGCCGGCAGAGTTTTCGGGGTATTTCAGATACTGGTTGATGAGCGCGCGCGTAGCAGGCGTCGCCGTGCGCATGACGCGCTTGACGACGTTTGCCGGCAGCTCCTCCATCATGTCGACCGCGTCGTCGACGTACAGCTCTTCGATGATGCCGGCAAGCTCCGTGTCCGTGATGGAGTTGATGATTGTCTCCTGCTCCTCGACCTGAAGATTTGCGAACACAGACGCCGCGATCTCCTTGGACAGGATGCGAAACACCATCGCCATCCGCTGGGGGTTATCCTCCCAGAGCTCACCGAGAAACTCGGAGATATCAAACTCGTTCATTTCGTTGAGCTTTTGGCTCAACGCCTTCATCCGATGTTGATCCAGAAGCGCAAAGAGCTCGTCGTGCAGCGCCTCATAGTCCTCGTATTCCTCGTATTCCGTGTTCTGATCGTCCATCTCCCTGCCCCTCCTTTCCGTCCGGTGTTACAGATCAGCCGTTGAGATACTCCTTCTGGCTGCAGCTAAGGCTGTCGATGGAGACGCCCATGGCCTTGAGCTTGCGGCGTGCGATGTTGTCATCGATCTCCGCAGGCACAGACACGACACCCGGACGCAGCTGGCCGCGCGTGCGCACCAGATACTCCGCGCTCATAGCCTGCACGGCAAAGCTCATATCCATGATCTCGGCAGGGTGTCCGTCACCGGCCGCCAGATTCACCAGACGACCCTGCGCGATGACGTAGATCGTCTTGCCGTTCGGCAGACGGTAGGCATCAATATTGTGCCGCGCCTCATAGATTTCATCCGCGCAGCGATCGAGCGCCTCCATGTCGATCTCCACATTGAAGTGACCGGCGTTGGAGACGATTGCGCCGTCTTTCATGCGCTCACAATGCTCGAGCGTGATGACGTCCTTGCAGCCCGTAACCGACACGAAAATGTCGCCGATCGCGGCAGCGTCCATCATCGGCATGACCTCATAGCCATCCATCACGGCCTCGAGTGCACGGATGGGGTCGACCTCGGTCACGACGACCTTGGCGCCGAGTCCCTTCGCGCGCAGCGCAACGCCCTTGCCGCACCAGCCGTAGCCGCTCACGACCACATACTTGCCCGCGATGACAAGGTTCGTCGTGCGCATGATGCCGTCCCACACGGACTGGCCCGTTCCGTAACGGTTATCGAACAGGTGCTTGCAGTCAGCGTCGTTGACCATAATCATCGGGAAGCGCAGCGTCCCGGCGCGATCCATGATGCGCAGGCGGTGGATACCGGTCGTCGTCTCCTCACAGCCGCCGATGACCTGCGGGATGAGGTCCGTGAACTCCGTGTGCATTAGATGCACCAGATCACCACCGTCATCAATGATGATGTTCGGGGCGACGGAGAGCACACTGCGCAGATGCGCCTGATATTCCTCGTCCGAGCAGCCGTAGACTGCGTGCACATCCATCCCCTTTGCCGCCAGCGCCGCGGCAACATCATCCTGTGTAGACAGCGGATTCGATCCGGTGACGTGCATCTCAGCACCGCCCATTTCGAGCACACGGCAGAGATACGCGGTCTTAGCCTCCAGATGCACGGACAGCGCGATCTTGAGACCGGCAAACGGCTTCTCGCGCGCAAAATCGCTGCCGATGTCGCGCAGAACAGGCATATGTGCTTCTACCCAGCGGATCTTCCGCTCTCCGGATTCCGCAAGGTTCAGATCTTTGATCGTGCTCATAAGGCAACCTCCCGCTAAAAATCGATTTAGGCGCTTTATTCTAACACTTTCGGCAAGCGTTGACAACCGCTATTTGCACAGAAAACGCCCCGGAAGGGCAGCATCCTTCCGGGGCGTCGAGAAAACCGGCCGCTCACCAGCCGCAGTACAGGCAGTATCCGATGGCTGCCGTCAGCGCAGCGGCGACGGAGCACAGACCGATCAGCAAGCCGGTGTATGATCTTTGCTTTGGCCGCGGTGCGCGCACCGCCGGCACACTGCCGACAGCTTCACGCGCCTGCCGCACAATATCCGCCGCGGTGACACCGCCGCCGGCGGCATTGTCGCGCACGATGTAGATGATCTGCTCGAACAGCTGACTGTCAGCGGCATCGACTACCACAACGCGGCGCGAAATACCGTGAGCAAACGCGGTCTCTCCGGCGTTTGCCGCCGTGGGAAGGGATTGCGATCGTACAGAATTTCGGGCAGACTTGTTTTTTCGTTTCATCAGCTGCGCACCTCCACCTTTACCGCCAGTGCGGTCATGTCGTCTCCACGCCCGTATTCACGGATCGCAGCGCGCACGACGCTGCCCGCGAGCGTCTTCATGTCTCCATCCTCAAAATCGTTCAGCAGCCGTCTCAGCCAGAGATCCTGTCCGTCGGACACGACGCCGTCACTTGCAATCACGGCGACGCTCCCCGGCTTGAGATGCATGTGCAGCTCATCGGGGGCTTTCCCGCTCTCCTGCTCGAGGCCGGGAGCAAACGACGTGCAGCGCAGCTTTTTGAGCGCGCCGCCGGATTTCACATAGGTCGGTGCAGCGCCGTACTTATAAAAATCCGCCTCGCCGGTAAACAGATTCATGCACATGAGATCCACCGTGGCATAGCCCCAGTTTTCTCCGTCGCGCAGCAGCATGGCTGAGTTTAACAGCTTCATGGCCAGCGTCGGACTGACGCCGGAGCGCAAAAATTCTTCCAGCATGCCGACCGTTCCGATGCTGCCGTCGGCCGCCGATTCACCGCAGCCCATGCCATCGGACAAGATCACGCACAGCTGCCCTGCGTCGGTTTTGAAATACGTGCCGCGGTCGCCGGAGACCGCCTCCCCTTTCTTGCGCATGGAAGCGATGCCGACCGAGACCGCCAGCGGCTCCGCCTCCAGAAGGAGCAGGCTGTCGCCGCGCACGCTGTCTTCCGGCATACACAGGCGCACACCGAGCGCTGCCGAGAGCTTGTCGAGGTAATCCGGCAGCTCCAGCAGCGGGCGCAGATAGCGGCTGTCGATTGTCACGCGCAGGCGCCCCGTGCTCTCGCGGAAAACTGCGGCATCGGCCTCCACGCCGACCGTGCGCAGATACCGGATGAGGCGCTGCTCTGCGAGCGGGTCTGCGCCATAGCCGCTGTCCAATTCACGCGATACGTTTGTGAGCACCTGCGCAAAGTCAGCATATTGCTGCCAGAGCACGGTACGGTTTTCCTGCAGGGTTTCCTGCATCCGCTGCCGATAGGCGCGCAGCCGCAGCTCACCGTTGACAACCTCAGTGTATTCATGCAGATAGACACAACGGTCACGGAAATACGGCGGAAAATCCTCCGGCAGCAGGCGGCCGCGTGTTTGGATGCGCCGCGTGGCATCGTTCATGACATTGAGGGTATCGAGCGCCCTGCGCGTCCAGCATTCCTGCTGCAGCTTGCACCGGCAGCAGACACGGTCGGCCGCGCGGTCGAAGATCTTGGCGGCGTCGGCATCGTTTTCCACCGCCGCAGCCGCTTGAGACGCGGTGTCATGCAGCTGCTGATATGCGTGCGCCATTCCGCCTACACGCCCGGCAACATACCGGCGCAGGCCGGATTCGCCGCTCCCGGCGCGCATTGGCTGCAAAAATGCACCGACCGCGACCACGAATTTCTTCGGGAGAGCGAGATAAGCGCCGACGGCAAGCAGCAGCTCCGCGCCCGCCCCGATGCGCAGCGCCGGGAGCGGGACACAAAACAGCGCCAGAAGATACGCCACCGCGAATACGCACAAATAAAACACGCGCCGGTGCTTGCAAAACTGTCCGGACAGCAGTCCGGCGGCCGCGTATACCACAGAGAACAAAACACCGGCTCCGGCGGCCACATCCATGGCGATGCCGAGGATCACACCCGCAGACGCACCGCAGAGTGCACCGCCCGTTCCGCTGAGCACGAGCAGAATGAGCACCGAGAGCGCTCTGCCGACCGAGAGCGTGTCAAACAGCAGGAGGTTATTCACACCCATGAGCAGACACGCGAGCAAAAACACCGCCGATACATTGCGGCAGATCTCGGCATTGGCCGTGCGCGGCTCCTGCGCGCGCAGCAGGTCGTCAAAGCCGTAAGCCGCTCCCGCACAGAGGATCAGAAACAGCGCCATGCGCGATATCAGCAGCAGTGACACGCCGCCCGTGAGCAGATACAGCACCAGGCGCGTCGGTATGTAAGCCGCTGCGGAGACGAACGGCGGATACCAGCGCGTCTGCACAAACGGACGGCTGCGCAGAAAATACGCCGTCAAAAAAGTCAGGCAGCACCCGGCTGCAAGCTGCGTGCCGGATGCGACACCGAAAGCGGCAAAATAACCGAGTGCACACCCCACAAGGCACAGTGCGCCGCCGGATCCATAACCCATCGCAGCCAAGAACGCCAAGCCGAACGGCGCCGGTGAGCCTGCGAGGTGCGCCGTCGATAAAATAAGCCCGAGCGCAAAGCTCACGAGCATACCGACCCACTTGGCATTGTCACTTGCCGGCAGCAGGCCTATCGGGCTCAGCGGTGTTCCGTGCGCGCGCACGGGGCGGTCACCGCCCGCGATTCTGACGTTCATAGTGGTTCCTCCTGACGCAGATAAGTTTACATAAATTATAGATTCTTATCATTATGAAAACTGTCATTCCACGCTGTCGCAAAAGATATCTTTGTACAGGAAGCCCTTATTTTTGGACGCAAAAAAGCTGCCGGAACAAATCCGACAGCTTTTTATCTGATTCGATTTTTATCTCTGGCTCAGTTTTCCGAATCCGACTGCTGCAGCAGATGCTCACCGATGCGAAACACATCGCCGGCGCCGACGGTCAGAATGATATCACCCGGACGGGCGATCCTGCGCAGCTCGCGCTCGATCTCCGCAAAGGTCGGGTAGAATTTCGCACCCGGGATCTGCGCGGCCAGATCGGCAGACGAAATGCCGATGATGTTTTTCTCGCGCGCAGCGTAGATCTCCGCCAGATAGACGATCGTCGGGCGGCGGAGCTGCTCGACAAAATCGTTGAAGAGCTTCGCCGTGCGGCTGTAGGTGTGCGGCTGGAACACGACGATCGTGCGCTGATAGTTGAGCGTATCCACGGCGTCCAGCAGCGCGCGCAGCTCACTCGGATGGTGTGCATAGTCGTCGTACAGATCCGCGCCCTGAAACTTGCCCTTATAATCAAAACGGCGGCCTGCGCCCTCAAATCCGGCAAGACCGTACTTGACGGCATTCGGGCTGACACCGAGCACAATGGCTGCGGCCGTGGCAGCGAGCGCGTTGCGCACATTGTGAATACCCGGCACGTGGAGTGTCACGCGGGCAAAATAATTTCCCCGGTGATAAATATCAAACTCAGACACCGAGCCGCGGTGCACGATGTTCTGTGCATAGACGTCCGCTTTTGCATTCAGGCCGAAGGTAATGACCTTGCGCGCAATGCCGCGCAGAGCGTCCATGGTGTTGGCATCGTCATAATTTGCGATCACGGTGCCGGTTTCCGCCGGAACACGCTCGGCAAAGCAGCGGAAGGAATGCTTGATATCCTCAAGATCCTTGAAGAAATCCAGATGATCCGCCTCGATGTTCAAAACGACGGCGATCGTCGGGTTGAGCGCCAGAAATGAGTTATAATACTCGCACGATTCCATGATAATCGTGTTGCCCTTGCCGACGCGGTGGCAGGCCTTCAGCAGCGGAAGCGTTCCGCCGATCATAACGGTCGGGTCTTTTTCCGCCGCCATCATGATGTGCGTACACATGGACGTCGTTGTGGTCTTACCGTGCGTACCGGAAATGCACAGCGCGTTCTGATATCCGCGCATGAGCGCTCCCCAAGCCTGCGTGCGCTCAAAGACCGGAATGCCGCGGCGATGTGCCTCGTGCACCTCCGGGTTATCATCGTGCACGGCAGCCGTGCGGATCACGAAGGAAATGTCATCCGTGACATTGTCCGCACTGTGGCCGATATGGATCGGGATGCCGTGCTCACGCAGCGTGAGCGTGTTGCTGCTCTCGGCCATATCCGAACCGCGGATGTCCAGCCCGGCATCATGCAGCACCTCCGCCAGCGGCGACATGGACACGCCGCCGATGCCGATCAGCAGGCCGGTCTTTCCGGGAACCAGATAATTCTTAAAATCCATTCAAAGCACCAAATTTCATAAAAATATTGTGATATCCGGCACAGCGGGATATGATCGCGCCGCGCAGACAAGTTACAGACAGGTTACAGTTGTCATTTAGATTCCGAAGTATTATAATACGTTTGCTAACACATTACAATAGATTTTTGACGAACCGGCTGCAAAAAGCCCTCTTTATTCAAACAAAAAGGAGCAAAAACGGATGAATGAAGCCTGGAAAGAGCTCAAGCAGGCGTGCGCGCAGTGCCAGCGCTGCGAACTCGGCGAGACGCGGCACAGCCTCGTGTTCGGAGACGGTGCAGAAAACGCACGCATCATGCTCATTGGCGAAGGCCCGGGTGAGCAGGAAGACCGCCAGGGCGTGCCGTTTGTCGGCCCGGCCGGAAAGCTGCTCGACGACATGCTCGAGATGATTTATCTGGACCGCACCAAGGTCTACATCGCCAACATTGTCAAATGCCGTCCGCCGCACAACCGCGACCCGCAGTTTGCGGAGCAAAAGTGCTGCAGCGAATGGCTGCAGCGGCAGATCGAGCTTGTTGATCCTGTGCTCATTGTCTGCCTCGGCCGCATCGCTGCAACGGCGCTCATCAAAGACCCGTTTCGCATCACGCGCGAACACGGACAGTGGTTCGATGTCAATGGTCGCCGCTATATGGCGATCTACCACCCCTCTGCCCTGCTGCGCGACCCGAGTAAGCGTCCCGAGACGTTTGTCGACCTCAAGACTCTGCAGCGCGAGATCTATGCGCGCTGCCCGGAGGTGTATCCCGATGCCTGACACACGGATACGGCGCGCAGCGCCGGCTGATCTTCCGGTACTGACCCGGCTCTGGCAGGCGGCATTTGGCGATCCGCCGGAGCTGATCGAGCGATTTTATCGCCGCTTCCCACCGGCGAAGGCTGCATGGGTGGTCGAAGACGGCGGCTGCGTCGTCACGGCGGCGCATCTTTTGGAGGGACGCTTGCGCACGGCGGACGGTAATGTCTTACCCTGTGCCTACGTGTATGCGGTCTCGACCGACCCGGCGCATCAGGGAAACGGCTATGCCTCGGCGCTTATGCGCCGCTTTGCGATGGACGCAGACGCGAGCGACCGTGTCCTCTACACGCTCCCGGCGGCGGCCTCCTTATACAAGTGGTATCAGGCAGTCATGGGCACAACGCAGACCGCCCGCGGCGAGCGGATACGCATTGCCCGGCAGCAAACAGCCGGCACTTTGCCGAATGTCACCCGCATCAGCGCGCCGGAATACGCTGTACTTCGGGCGCAGCAGCTGCAGGGGCAAACCTACGCAGAGCCGTCAGCAGCGCTGCTGGATTTTCAAGCCGATCTGTGCGCCATGTGCGGCGGCGCTTTGGTGCACGTCGGCTGCGGATGCGCCGTCGTGGAACGAGATGGCGACACGCTGATCATCAAGGAACTGCTGGGTGCAGACACCGCATCTGCGGCGCAGGCGCTGCTCGCAGCCTTTGACGCACAGGCGGCACAGGTGTGTCTGCAAAGGCAAGACGGCGCACAGCCGATGGCGGCGTATCGCCCGTTTTCCCGCGATACAGCGGATATATACTGGGGGCTTTATCTGGACTGAGCAAAAACTTCATGGATCGGTAATCATTTTTCTCTTGTTTGCGTAATATTTTCCCGATATCCTTATATTCAGAAGCAAGCAATCGATTTTCTTTTTTCCTCATCCACAGCAAAACAGAACAGAGCGAAGCGGCACAGAAGCAATTTCTGTGCCGCTTTGTCTTGCCGTTTTTTCTTTTTGGACATCAAACCGAGGTGTGTCCTGTTACTGAACATTTTACACAAATACTGTGAAAATTCCATGCAAAAATAACGAAATTTAAACAAAAGAAATCCCCCTCGGGCGGATATTTTGTTTGACAATTAACAACAAATCCGCTATACTCCAATTGTATGAATAGACAGCCGTATCGGCAAAGATGTCCGGTCTACGCGCATATGACCAAACATTTTTGTCGAGTGTTCTCATCACGATTCGTCGATTCATACAATGTCTGTTGTTGAATGCGAAAAAATTTAAGGGGGCTTGCACATGAGAGACTTGAAACACCTGATCGCATTTGAAGACCTGCTCCAGGAGGCCAACAACCAGTTGGTCCGGCAAGGAAAGGCAGACGGTAAGAAGGCATTTGGCTACACTTGCTACTTCATGCCGGAAGTTCTGCTCGACCTGCCCGGATGCTTTGCCGTCCGCCTGAGAGCACCGAAATGCACTTCTCCGGACATTGCTACATACTACATGTCCAGCCGTACCTGCCATTACGGCCGCAGCCTCTTCGAGCGCGCACTCGAAGGCGGCTACAACTTCCTGGACGCTCAGTTCGGCACCGAGACCTGCACGGTCACCTGCCGTTTCCAGGAGCACCTCGGCTACATGGACGTCATCCAGAATCCGGACTTCTTCGTGACGTTCACCGATGTGCCGTTCAAGAAGAACCAGAACAGCATTGTTCACTATGAGGACCAGCTGCAGGCGCACGTGCTTGACCCGATGCACGAGAAATACGGCATCGACATCTCCGACGAGGCGCTCATGAAGGCGATCGAGCTGCACAACGAAGTCAGCGCCGTCATCAATGAGATCGGCGATTACCGCAAGCTCGATAATCCGACCATCACCGGCTACGAGTTCCATGTGATCCAGCTCTGCTCTCAGGTCTGCCCGAAGGATCTGATCCTCCCCATGCTGAAGGAAACGGCTAAGGAGCTCAGGACCCGCAAGCCCGATAAGAAGAGCCCGTTCCGCTGCAAGGTCGTTCTGGCCGGCTCCGAGAATGATGATCCCGAGTTCACCAAGCTGATCGAAGGCTGCGGCGCCGAAGTCGTCTGCGACCGTTACTGCTACGGTGCTGTGGAGTCGCGTATGCCCATCGAGATCAAGGACGGCGAGAAGCCGCTGACCGCGATTGCCCGCCACTACCTCGAGACCAGCAACTGCCCGCGCTTCATGCCGCAGGATATTATGCGCGAGCGCAAGCAGCGTCTGGCTGATCTCGCCAAGGAGTATCATGCCGACGGCATCATCGTTGCGTCCAACAAGTTCTGCGAATACTGGAGCTATGAGCGCACGATCGACACCATCGTCCTGCCGCGTGACTTCGGTTACCCGGTCTGCTCGATCGAGAAGGAGTACATCAACTCCGCCTCCGGCCAGCTGCGTACCCGCTTCCAGGCTTTCGTTGAAAGCATCGAAATCAAGAAGATTCAGGAGGGCAAATAATGAATTACGATGTGAAAACTCTTGCCCGTGACTTCTGGTACGGCAAGCCCCATCAGGAGCGCCGTCTGGGCGACCTCTATATTGACAAGACCGGTCTGTACAAGCACAGAGAGTGGCGTGGTTTCAAAGACACCATGTACTACTTCTACAACATCTGGATGTACAACTACGCGCACATGGTCATGGATGTTGTCCGCTACGGCGGCCTCATCAACTTTGCCAAGGGCGTGTGGCGCTACCGCTGGGTCGGCCAGACCTACCTGCCGGTTCTCCACTGGTTCGACCGCGGCATGGAAGGTATGCGCGGCGAGGCGCTGAAAGCCTCTGCATGGCACTATCGTGCCATGGTCAATGCGACCATCTTCCAGTTCCAGCGTATGTTCTCCTCCGACGCCAACCTCCACGGCGGAAAAAGAAACTACAGATGGCACCACAACATTGCCCACAACGAGACCGTCTGGGGCGGCGTGTTCTATCCCTGGCACGGCAAACTGACGAATGTCCCGATGGAGATGATCCCGTACTTCGTCACCTGCCACGTCAACAGCCATACCGTTCTCAACTATATTGACGCGGTGCAGTCCATCGGCCTGCCGGGCGATCCGTGCCCGATGTGTCAGGCGGAGGCCGGCCTGTTCGTCCTCGACGACATGCCCGACTATGCACCGATCGTTGTCACCTCCAACGAGGCCTGCGACGCGTCCGTCTCCACTTCCATCCTGCAGGACTGGTTCCTCGACAAGCCGCTGTTCGCCATGCCGCAGCCGATGCAGTTTGACGATCCGCTGGTCAAGAAGCATTGCCGCGACGAGATCGAGCAGTGCTGGAAGTTCATCGAAGAACAGACCGGTATCCCGTTCGACTGGAACGCGCTGGTCAAGCGCATCGAGTCCCAGAACGAGCTGCAAAAGTTCGAGTGGGAGAAGTGGGATGTCGCCGCGAAGACCGACTACTACCCGGTCAACGGCGTTGCACAGGCTCTGTACCGTATCTACCAGTCCCAGCTCGGTGACCTGCCGATCTGGCACGAGGTCGACGGTCACGTCCGCAAGATTCTCACCAAGTGCGTGAAAAAAAAGATCAACAGCTTCCCGGAGACCCGCCACAGAGTGCTGGCCTGGTCCTGTGCTCCGCTGTACTACTCCAACTGGTGCACCTGGGCGTATAACTGCTGGGGCCTGAACGCCGTCATGAACATGGACTCCCTGATGTTCAACATGACCATCCGCACCGACAGCTATGACCACTGCTTGGACGACATGGCACAGTATCACATGTGGGCTCCGATGCGCCGTATGGCCGTCGGCGGCATGCACCACATCTTTGAGTGCTGGAAGTACATGGAGGAGTTCAACTGCGACATGGTCATGATGTACGATCAGCTGCAGTGCAAGGGCATGCAGGGTGTGCACGGCCTGTTCGAGGACGAGTTCCGTGAGAGAAATATCCATGCGATCTGGATGCCGCACGCGCTGCCTGACAGCCGCACCGTGTCCCGTATGGAGATCCGTCAGATCGTCAACGATTACATGACAACCGTTATGCACGAGGAGCCCCTCGACCCGACGCTGCTTGAGTTTGACGACTCCATGACTTGGTAATTGAAGGAGGAAACGATATGAAAGCAAAAGTTCTGAAAGCTCTTCTCATGGCGCTCGGCGTCAACGCCGCGCTGTTTGCCGTTTTCTTCTTTGACCTGGACGGCAAATTCCTGTTCTACGTGGTCGAGCCCACGCTCAAAAAGCATTACGACAACATGCCGCGCCGCGACATGACCAAGATGCCGTATGAGATGAACAAGCCGAACTACGAGTATAACGTCTAATCAACCCGCGGCCCAAAAACATAGAATCGATATAACAGGATAACAGGAGGAAAAGTAATACCATGAAATACTTTGGCGGATGCGACGTAGGTTCCACCTACACAAAGGCAGTCATTCTGGACGAGAACGGCAAAATGTGCGCCGACACCACGATTCGCA
>OLQV01000055.1_pt1 | contig 115821 bp, 105 predicted proteins | sample 1672371 | NCBI WGS metagenome assembly OLQV01 (sample SAMEA3136676, study PRJEB25190) | human gut metagenome
CAGCTACCATGGTTCAGCAGGCGGCTCATCCGGATGCACACATCATCTTCGGTGCGTTCATCGATGACACCATGGATGACGAGATCCGCGTCGTCGTTATCGCGACCGGCTTCGACAACATCCCGAATTCCGCAAAGATGGACATGGACGGCGCCGGCCTCCAGCGCAAGGCGGCTCCGGCACAGACCGGCTCCGGCCTGTTCTCGAATGCTTCCGCTGAGGCTGAGCAGAAGCCGGCAGCAAAGCCGCAGTCCTCGAGCGACGTCGGCTCGGACGATGCAGCCTTCGATGTTCTGATGCGCATCTTCGACAAGGACCACCGCTAAAAACTGAATGGATTCAAAACAGCCCCTCGGGGCTGTTTTGGTCTGATGATACAGGTTAAATCTCTGTAAAATGAGAGATGGCTGAATTCCTGTAAACCTGAGAGAGAAAGGAGAGTGATCGCTGTGAGTACGGACCCTGGAAGTAGGGAGAACAATCTAACTCGCGGCGGCGCTTTCCGATAAGACCGCCGAAGAAAGGCGGTTTTATTATATGGTTGAATTTTTCAAGACGATCGACGGCAGGATCACGGAGATAAACGAATTCTCTGAGGGTTGCTGGGTAAATATGGTACATCCATCCTCGGACGAGCTGGCGCAGATCGCGAAGGCGGCCGAGGTCGAGGAAGAGTTCGTTCGTGCGGCGCTCGACCCGGAGGAAAGCTCGCGTGTCGACATGGAGGACGAGCAGCTGCTCATGATCGTCGACATCCCGATGGTCGAGAAAAGCTCGGTCGAGGACGGCGGTCAGCTGTTCAGCACCATTCCTATGGGCATCGTCGTGGCCAAGAGCGCGGTCATCACGGTCTGCCTCGAGGACAGCATCATCCTCCGCTCGATCGCGGAGGGCGCGGTCAAGGGCGTTCATACCGCGTTGCGCACGCGCTTTGTGTTCCAGATCCTGCTGCGCATCGCAGGCCGCTTCCTGAAAAATCTGCGCATGATCGAGCGCGACTTCACGCGCATCGAGAAGCGCCTGTACGACTCGCTCAAGAACGAGGAGCTGATTCAGCTGCTCGGCCTGAGCAAATCGCTCGTTTACTTCTCCTCCTCGCTCAAGGGCAACGAGGTCACGATGGAGAAGGTGCTCCGCGGCCGCGTGCTCAAGCTGTACGAGGATGACCGCGACATTCTGGAGGACGCGCTGATCGAGGTGCGTCAGGCGATCGAGATGGCGAGCATCTACTCGAACATCATGGCAGGCACGATGGATGCCTATGCATCGGTCGTTTCGAACAACCTCAACATCATCATGAAGGTCCTCACCATCCTGACCATCATCATGACCATTCCGAATATCGTGTTCGGCTTCTTCGGCATGAACATCGGCGAGGGACGGATACCGGGCGACTGGGTCTGGTGGATGCCGCTCGCGATCACCGTGGTCGGCTGCTTCTTCGCGTGGTATATGCTCAAGAAAAAGAACCTCGACTGAGTTTTCCCAGAAATAAAAGCACCCCCGGCGCAGAAAAAGACTGCGTGCGGGTAGTGGCGCATAAGACAGGTTTATAGCTTTAGAGAGAACAGCGTGGCGGAAGTCACGCTGTTCTGCTTTTTGATGCATGAGTGAGCATTTCGGCAATGATGCTCTCCGGCAGTTCTGCCTGCTCGTTTTCATAATCGACAGACAGCTTTTCAAATCGGCTATCATTGATTTTGCCGGAGATGTTGTTCTCATAGAGCCGTTTGAACAGACGGTCAATCTCTTCCATGCAATTCTTAGAAGAAGAGTAAGCACAGCTGCACTTGCGAAAAAACAGCGTGGGTTGACCGGGATTTGCTTGCAGAGCAGCAAGCAAATCCGGTGAGTACCCACACCGAAAAAACAGAGCGTTCCTGCTGACCGCCGAAACGCCCTGTTTTGTATTTTGGGATAGTCCCAAGCTCTTAGAGAAGATTATTTGAAATGATTTACCCATTGTAAAACCGGTTTTGTTTTGCTACAATGAATTTAAATAATGATTGCGCAGAGGTGAGTATCATGCCCCTTATCATCGTTCGAAACGATATCACGAAAATGAGCGTGGACGCTATCGTCAACGCGGCGAAGGAGTCTCTGCTGGGTGGAGGCGGCGTGGATGGCTGCATCCACCGTGCGGCGGGGCCGGAGCTGCTCCAAGAGTGCCGGACGCTGGGCGGCTGCCGAACCGGCGAGGCCAAGATCACCGGCGCTTACCGCCTGCCGTGCCGCTACATTATCCACACCGTCGGCCCTGTGTGGAACGGCGGTAAGTGCGGTGAGCGGGAGCAGCTCGCCTCCTGCTACCGGACGAGCCTTGCGCTGGCGAAGGAGCACAGCTGTGAGACGGTGGCATTTCCACTGATCTCCTCCGGCATTTTCGGCTACCCCAAGGCTCAGGCACTCCGGGTGGCAGTGGACACCATCAGCGAATTCCTCGCAGAGAACGACATGACGGTGTACATCGTCATTTTCGATCGCGCGGCGTACCAGATCGGCAATAAGCTCTTCGCGGACATCGCCGCCTACATCGACGATCACTATGTGGATGCCCACACCGATTCCCGCCGGGAGCGGATGCGCCGGATGGGCGTCGTAGAAAGCCGGATGCTGACCGCCTGCGAGGATGCGCCCATGGTGGCCTCCGGGCTGGACGAGGCGCTTGCGCATCTGGACGCCGGATTTTCGGAGACGCTGTTGAAGCTCATCGACCGCAGCGGCAAAAAGGACGCCGAGGTTTACAAGAAGGCCAACGTGGATCGCAAGCTGTTCTCGAAAATCCGCAACAACCCAGACTACAAGCCCTCCAAGCCCACGGCGGTGGCCTTCGCCATCGCGCTGGAGTTGAGCCTGCCGGAGACCCGCGACTTCATCGCCCGCGCGGGCTACGCACTCAGCCCCAGCAGCAAGTTTGATGTCATCATCGAGTATTTTATCATGCAGCGGGACTACGATATTTTCAGAATCAACGAGGCGCTGTTCGCGTTTGACCAGAGTCTGCTGGGAGCGTGAGGAAAAATATGCTTTTATAACGAAGGAGCGTAACACCATGGATGTACATCGAGCAAAAGAACTGTTGACGATTTTGGCGGACGGCGTTGATCCCTTGACGGGGGAGGTGCTGCCGGATAACCACGTGTGCAACAAAGGAGAGATCGTGCGGGCGCTGCACTGCGCCGTAGAGGAACTATCCCGCAGACGGAAAAAACCGCTGCCCGAAAACAACGGAAAACCTTGGACGGAGGAACTGGACGACGAGCTATGCCGCTTGTTCGACGGCGGTATGAAAAAGAAAGACCTCTGTACGCACTTTGGCCGCACCTCCGGCGCGATCGAGTCCCGATTGGAGCGGCTGGGAAGGCTGTAAAAATGCAACATAAATGTCGCCCCACAGGCGACCAAACCCTCCTTCGGATGCGCTACAATGTGAGCGTAATCAAACGAAGGAGGGCTTTTTTATGACGGAATTGGTTTTTATTTTGGATCGCAGCGGCTCTATGTCTGGTTTGGAATCGGACACCATCGGCGGCTTCAACTCCATGCTCGCCAAGCAGAAGAAGGAGGCGGGGGAGGCGCTGGTCTCCACGGTGCTTTTCGCCAACGACAGCACGGTCATCCATGACCGCCTGCCGCTGAGCGAGGTGCCGCCTCTGACGGAGGAGGAGTACTTCACCCGCGGCTGCACGGCGCTGCTGGATGCCGTGGGCGGCGCCATCCATCACATCGGCAACATTCACAAGTACGCCCGCCGGGAGGACGTTCCGGAGAAGACGATGTTCATCATCACCACCGACGGTTACGAAAACGCCAGCCGCCGCTACGATTACGAGCGTGTGCGCCGCATGATCGAACGGCAAAAGGAGAGATACGGCTGGGAATTCCTGTTCCTCGGCGCAAACATCGACGCAGCGAAGGAAGCAGCACGCTTTGGCATTGGCGCTGATCGTGCAGTGGACTACAAATGCGACGAGGCAGGCACGGCGCTGAATTACGAGGTCATCAGCGAGGCGGTGTGCAGCGTCCGCGCCGCCCGGCCGCTCAGCGCCGACTGGAAGCGACGCATCGACGAGGATGTGCAGAAAAGAGGGAGGTAAGCATATGTACGGAGCGATTTTGGGCGACATCGTGGGCAGCCCCTACGAGTTCGACTGCAACAACTATAAGGCAAAGGATTTTCCCCTGTTCAGCCGCCGTTCCGACTTCACCGATGACACAGTGATGACGCTGGCGGTGGTGAAGGCGCTGCTCAGCACCCGAGGGCAGGATGATGCTGCCATCAAAGCGGCACTGGTGCATGAGATGCAGCAGCTGGGCCGCGCCTACCCCGACCGGGGCTATGGCACCCATTTTGTCGGCTGGCTCTATGAGGATGCCCCGCAGCCCTACCGGAGCTACGGCAACGGCAGCGCCATGCGGGTGTCGTCTGCCGCATGGCTGGCGAAAAATATGGTGGAAACGCTGCGTCTGGCGCGGCTCACCGCCGAGGTGACCCACGACCATCCGGAGGGTATCAAGGGCGCACAGGCCACTGCCGCGGCCATCTTTCTCGCCCGCACAGGTCACGGAAAAGAGGAAATCAAGGCGTATGTGGAGCGCGAGTTTGGCTACGACCTCAGCCGAACCTGCGATGAGATTCGCCCCACCTACCATCATGTAGAGAGCTGCCAGGAAACCGTGCCGCAGGCTATTATGGCATTTCTGGAAAGCACAGATTTTGAGGACGCACTGCGCACAGCGGTGTCCCTCGGCGGCGACAGCGACACCCTCGCCGCCATCACCGGCAGCATCGCTGAGGCGTTCTACGGCGTGCCGGAGGAACTGCGGCAGGAGTGCCGCAAGCGGCTGACGCCGGAGCTGGCGGAGATTTTGCACCGGTGGGAAAGTGCGCATTGACCCGCTGAAGGAATACGAAGGCAGACTCTTGATCGAATGCGGTCTACCTCATTTAAAACGGCAAAAAAAGCAAAGGGGTATGTGTCTTAACGGCACATACCTCTTTTGTCAGCAACCCTTGTCCGGCAACTGCCATATTATTTGTTTCGTGAAACCTGTTTTATGGACAGCTGCCTCCGGGGGTGCTTTTTGTTTATGCTTCCTCGCCCTCGACGGGGTGGGGGCGGCCGGCGGCGTAGAGCTGGCGGCGGATCGCCGCGAACATGCGCTCGGCCATGTCGAGATAGCGCCGGATCTCGACCTCGTTGATCTCAAACGGCAGGTCGGTGGGATAGCGCGTTTCGATGTACAGATCGTTGAGCGCCGCGCTCTCATCGAGGTACTCCGAGAAGCCGTCCGGGTCGAGCCGGATGGCCTGACGGCACAGATAGGTGAGGTTGTGGCCGTCGAAGTGCCTGCCCGTGCGATAGAGCAGATAACCCTTGAGAGCCTTTTCGATGGCCTGCTGACAGTGGAAGGCGATATTGTAGGCGTCGCCTCCGTAGGTCAGCAGCAGGCGCGCGCATTGCAGGTCGCACAGCGCCTTGTCGAGCCATTTGTAGTAAAAATGGCTGTCTGAGCCGCCCTTACGCCGTCTGGTCATAGATTACCCTGCCTTTCCGGGCGATCCATGCGGCATACGAGGTCTTGTCCGAAATCAGATCGTCCCATTCACCGATCGTGTAAACGCTCAGGCTGACCGGCACATCGACCGTGATCGCCAGATGCAGGTGGGTGCGCACCGCACGGGCGTCCGCATCATCGGGAAGGATGACGCAAAGGCTGAACGCCTTGAGCTTGTCGGTCGCCATGGTGCGCTTTTCCGCATAGAGAATGACTTTCCGGGGCGTGCACGCCGTGAGGATGTCGCGCACAGCCTGTTCGATGATCTCTGTCATTTAGGCTTCCTCCTTTTGCGGCAGGGGAGAGAGCGAGGCGAGCGCCTCGAAGTGAGGCCGGCCCTCTGCTTCGCCGCGGATATAGCGCGCGCCGTCCACGGTGCCGCAGAGCAGCGACACCTGCTCGCCGAAGGCGGTCTCGGCGGTGTAATTGACCTGAAGCGAGGACACGAAGCCCGGCTGCTTCTGGAGGTCAAGCGCATCTGAGATCAGCTCGACGACACGCACATTGTTGACATGGTTGTTGATGTCGAGGTCGGAATACTGAACGGGGTGGATATGATGCAGCCGCACGTTGTCGCACGACAGCCTGGGCAGCGGGGCGAACAGCTCGCCGCTCGTGCACGACAGGCAGCCCTGCGCGGCCGGGAGCGCGGTCGGACGCAGAATGCGGTGGGTCGACGGCTCGAGCGTGACCCACATGGACTGCGCCTCGCCCACCTGTACGTCGTCGATATAGAATGCGAAGCAGCGGTACCAGCTCGGCCCCTTGAAGCCGGGACACCAGGTCTCGCAGCGCACGCGCTCATACGGCAGCAGCGGCCGCGTGAGAGTGGCCTTGATGCGCGAGAGCACCCAGACCACGCCGAGCGCCGCAGGGCCGAGGCCGAGCGCCTCCGCGTGCACGGTGGCGGCGTCCTGCATCATGCTCCAGAGAAAGGACGGCTTTGCGATGCCGCGATTGTCGATGTGGCTGTAGCTGATCTCATATTCACGGGAAAGAAGCTCGACCATGGGAAACACCTCCGAAAAATCAGGCGAAAAGACTTGCGATGAGCGTCGAGAGCATGTTTAGCAGCGTGACCTGCTGCTGGGTGCAGCCGTCCGGCTCGTTCGTGCTCGGGGGCGCGGGATGCCCGGCATCCTTTGCCTTGTAGTGCGCGGTCAGCATGGCCGGGCAGCCGGCCACGCGCTCGAGCGAGGCATAGCTGAAATAGACCTCACCCTGAATGTCGATGCTGTCGTCGAGCAGCGCGAGCTGACGCTCGAGCTCGGCCGTGCCGTACCAGACATCGCCCTCCTGCGCTTCAGCCGAGCGGTACGCGCCGAGACCGATATAGAGCGCAACGTCGCTCGTCGAGACCGCCTTCTGCCACCAGCGCACGAGCGTTTCGAAGTCGGCGGCCTTGTAGCCGATCGCCCAGTAAAGCTGCGGACAGATGTAATCGACCGTGCCGCGGCGGATCCATTCGAGCGAGTCGCAGTACAGCTCGCTGTAGGAGGACTGGCCGTGGGTGTCGCTGCCGCGGGAGTTCTCGGACTTGTTCGCCCAGATACCGGCCGGGCTCACGCCGAAGGACAGCTCGGGGTCGAGCGTATGCAGCGTCTCGTCGAGCGAAGCGATGAGCGTGTTCACGTTGTCGCGGCGCCAGTCGTCGATGCTGTTGAAGTCCGCGCCGTAGCGTGCAAAGGTCTCTGCATCATTGAAATCCGTGCCGGGATAGAAGTAGTCATCGAGATGGATGCCGTCCACATCATAATTGCGGACGATCTCGGCCGCGCCGTCCACGACGAGCTGCTGCACCGCCGGGAGACCGGGGTTGAAGTAGTAGTTGCCGTCGTATTCGACCACCCATTCAGGATGCTGGCGCGCCGGGCTGCTCTCGGGCAGGGAGTCAAGCTCCTCCCTGCCGTTTCGCGTGATGCGGTAGGGATTGATCCAGGCGTGCAGCTGAAGGCCGCGCTCGTGCGCGCCCTCGACCCAGTACGCGAGCACATCAAAGTCCCCGTCGGGCGAAGCGCCGCAGTTGCCGCTGACGTAGCGGCTCTGGGGGAAAAGACCGGACCGGTAGAGCGCATCCGCCGAGGGACGCACCTGAAGAAAGACCGTGTTCAGGCCCATCGCCGCGATGTTGTCGAGCATGGTGTCCGCCTCGGCGGCGAGCGCCTGCGCGGTCATGCCGGCAGAGGACGGATAGTCGATGTTCGCTACGCTTGCGACCCAGACGCCGCGCATATTGTCCTGTGCGGTCTGCGCCGCGCCGGCAAACGGCACGAGCATGGCGAGCACAAGTAAAACAGAAAGTATACGTCGCTTGAGCATATTGTTCTCCTTTATATTTATCTGTATAGCATGCTTCTCTGGCTACATTATAGCACAGGGCGGACAAAAAAGCGAGGGGAAGAGAGAAATGGAAAAGCGTGTTTCCGCCCCGGCGCACGCGACGGAAAACCGTGCGTTTCGGAAAGAAAATGACCGCGTTCATGCAAACGGAAAGCACAGTGCACAAAAATCTCGATTATTCAGGAAGATTTCAGGAAAAACAAAGAAAAGTTAGGCAAAAGGTAAACAATGTATTGAAATACGCGCATGAAAACTCTGATAAAAATAAACAGGATTTTGGCGGAGTTTTTGTGCGAAGAGTGAAAAATGTTTAGTTCGTACAAAAATATGTTGCATAATACGGCAATAGTGCTATGATAATACGAGGGAAAAAACCAGAGGGTTTATATTCAGAGAGAAGGAGACGTGGCCTGCCATGTTACGATTTTTGGAAAGTATGCAGTTTATGCTGTTTGTTTTCTTCACCGCAGCATATGCGTATCAGATCGTCTACCTGTTCGTCGGTCTCATCGGCAAGGGCAGGGGCGGCAGAGAGAACGCGAAGCTGCATCGCTATGCGGCGGTCGTTGCGGCTCGAAACGAGTCGGCGGTCATCGCAAACCTTATCCGCACATTAAAGGAGCAGAACTATCCGTCAGAGCTGCTCGATATATACGTCATCGCGGACAACTGTACGGATAATACTGCCCAGATCTCGCGGCAGGCGGGCGCTTATGTCTACGAGCGCTTCAACAAGGTGCAGGTCGGCAAGGGTTACGCGCTCGAGTACCTGTTCCACCATATCTTCGAGGACAAGGGCGAGACGGCCTACGACGGCTTTTTCGTATTCGATGCGGACAACATCGTAGACAGGGACTTCGTCCGCGAGATGAACAAAATGTTCGACACCGGTGAGTACACCGCACTGACGAGCTACCGCAACTCGCAGAATTTCTGTGCGAACTGGATCAGCGCAGGCTATGCGCTGTGGTTCCTGCGCGAGTCGCGCTTCCTCAACCGTCCGCGCACGCAGCTCGGCGTGAACTGCGCGGTCTCGGGCACCGGTTTTCTGGTCTCGGCGCAGGCTGTCCGCGAGGATGCCGGCTGGCCGTACCATCTGCTGACCGAGGACATCGAATTCTCCATCGCCTGCGCAACGCGCGGCCGCCGTATCGGCTACTGCGGCAAGGCAGTCATCTACGACGAGCAGCCGGAGAAGTTCAAGCAGTCCTGGGATCAGCGTCTGCGCTGGAGCAAGGGCTTCTATCAGGTCGACGCGAAGTATACCGGCTCTCTGCTGCGCGGCTGCACGCGCGGCGGCCGCGAGGGCATGTCCTGCTACGACATGCTGATGACGGTCGCGCCCTGCAACCTGTTCACCATCGCGGTGCTCGCGCTGTCGATCATCGTATGCGTGACGAGCCTGACGCAGCCGGCGTTCATTACATACCGCGCGATGCGCGTTCTGGGCCGCATTTTCTGGCTGACCCTGCGCGGCATCACGGCAAGCCTGTTCCTGTTCGGCGCGGTCACGATGGCGGCCGAATGGAAGCGCATCGCAGGCCCGGTGCACAAGAAGATCCTCTATACCTTCACGTTCCCGCTCTTCATGCTGACCTACGTTCCGATCTCGGTCGCAGCGCTCGTCGGCAAGGTCGAGTGGCGTCCGATCCGTCACGGCATCGCCTCCTCCAACTCCTCCATCGAGAGCTGAGAACAGCAATGAAACTCAAAAACCGCCTGATACAGTTCTATCAGGCGGTTTAGTCTGTCGATAAAGTCCATTTTTACGCAGAAAGTGAAGCCGCGCGGAAGCGCGCATTAAAAAGCGTTTGCTATGCAAACGCATAAAAACCGGGGACATGTGCCTCGGTTTTTTTACTTTAGGAGGGAGAAAGTTTCCGTATGGGAACTTTCGGACGACTCGTGTTCTGCGCAGTCAGAACACAGATTGTCGGAAAAACGAAGTTTTTCGACAGTCTAAAATCCCCTCGTCATGGACGAGGGGATAAGATCTTACTTTGCGTAGTCGATGGCGCGGGTCTCGCGGACCATGTTGACCTTGATCTGGCCGGGGTAATCCAGCTCGTTCTCGATCTTCTTGGCGATGTCGCGCGCGAGCAGAACCATTGCATCGTCGGATACCTTGTCCGGGTTGACGATGATGCGGATCTCGCGGCCTGCCTGGATCGCATACGAGCTCGAAACGCCCGGCGTTTCGTTTGCGATGCTTTCCAGCTTTTCCAGACGCTTGATGTAGTTCTCGACGTTCTCGCGGCGTGCGCCCGGACGGGCGGCGGAGATCGCGTCAGCCGCCTGAACCAGGCAGGCAACAACGGTCTTTGCCTCGACGTCGCCGTGATGCGCCTCGATGGCGTGAACGATCGCCGGGGATTCCTTGTACTTCTTGGCAAGGTCTACGCCGATCTGGACATGGCTGCCCTCGACCTCGTGGTCGATCGCCTTGCCGATGTCATGCAGCAGGCCTGCGCGGCGCGCCTGAACCGGGTCGAGACCCAGCTCGCTCGCCATCATGCCGGCGATGTGCGCGACCTCGATGGAGTGCTGAAGGACATTCTGGCCGTAGCTCGTGCGGTAGCGCAGGCGGCCGAGGATCTTGATCAGCTCGGGGTGGATGCCGTGGATGCCGGTCTCGAAGGTAGCGCGTTCGCCCTCGCTCTTGATGATCTGCTCGACCTCGCGGCGGGACTTTTCGACCATTTCCTCGATGCGTGCCGGATGGATGCGTCCGTCCACGATCAGCTTTTCGAGCGCCAGACGCGCAATCTCGCGGCGTACCGGGTCGAACGAGGACAGGGTGATCGCCTCAGGTGTGTCGTCGATGATGAGGTCTACGCCGGTCAGCGTCTCGAGCGTGCGGATATTGCGGCCCTCGCGGCCGATGATGCGGCCCTTCATCTCATCATTGGGCAGCGGAACGACCGAGACGGTCGCCTCGGAAACGTGGTCTGCCGCGCAGCGCTGGATGGCAGTGGAGATGATCTCGCGGGCGGTCTGCTCGCTCTCATCCTTGAGCCGCTGGTTGATCTCGCGGACCTTGACGGCAGCGTCATGCTGCGCCTCGGCCTCGATCGAGTTGACGAGCATTTCGCGTGCTTCGTCGCGCGTCATGCTCGCGATCTGTTCGAGCTTTTCTACCTGCTCGTCCTTGATGCGCTGGAGCTCGTTCTCCTTCTTCTGTACGGATTCCAGATGACGGCTCAGCTCTTCGTTCTTGCGGTCGAGGGTGTCGCTCTTCTTGTCGAGCGCTTCCTCGCGCTGAATGAGACGGCGCTCGAGCTGCTGCGTCTCGTTGCGGCGCTCCTTCAGCTCGCGGTCTGCCTCGACGCGCTGACGATGGATCTCGTCCTTCGCCTCGAGCACGGACTCGCGCTTTTTGGTCTCACCGGCCTTGATCGCCTCGTTGATGATGCGGGTCGCCTCGGTTTCAGCATCGCCGATCGCTTTTTCGGCAACGCTCTTGCGATAAAGAAAACCAATGACAACGCCCACAGCGAGACATACGATACCGGTGATGATCGGTATGATGATTTCGGTCATGTTAAGGTGTGTCCTCCTGTTGATAAGATAGGACAGCTCCTGCCTGTCGCAGCGACGTTTTTGATAAATTTATATAAAATACGCTCTCTCCCACACGGTATCGGCTGTACCGGGGGAACGGGAAGCGCAAGCTTATATTGTTCAGCAAAAATGCCGACCACAGCGGACCGGTGCTGTCGAGAAAATGCGTGTGGTGTCTCCGGACACCGAAACGAGCGTGCACCGCAGTATCAACCTATGCGGACACGCTGCAATAATGCCCCCTGAAAAAAGCTGCACGCTGGCACTGTGCAGCCCGTAGGCGCCGCACCGGACGCCTCCGGCGCAGTGCCATATCATATGAGTATTATTATACATCTAATTGTAAAGCCTGTTCGTCAAACTGTCAAGAAAAACACGGTCTTCCCCCTGCGGATTTTGTCGTTTTTTGAAAACACGGCTCTTCCTGCCTTGAGAATAGCTGTGAAGTCTGCTATAATAATGGCTCAAAGAGCAGTAAAAGTCATTGGCTCCTGCTCCTGCAGAAAGAAAAACTGGTTTTCGGGGGTGCTCCTGTGGCAAAGACGATCAATGACGTATATCTTCAGCTGTTTCATCGGCTGCGCGACGGCGGCGACCCGCAGCCCTCGATGACTGCGCGCGAGCTGACGGCCGTGGCGTGTCATGCCGACCGCGCCCATACCGCCGCCTGGGCGCATTCCTATCTGGACAACGCGACGGTGGACTACGCGAACATCCTGTGCGACCGTGTGCTCGGCGGCGAGCCGCTCGCCTACATCCTCGGCGAATGGGACTTTTACGGACTGACCTTCCGCGTGGACAAGTCCGTGCTCATCCCGCGCGCGGATACGGAAAAGCTGTGTGAGCTGACCATCCAGCAGGCGAAGCCGCGCATTTCCCCGCGTATTCTCGACCTGTGCTGCGGCTCCGGCTGCATCGGCATCGCGGCGGCGCACGAGGTCGAGGACGCGCGCGTGCTCGCAGTTGACCTGTCGGACGGCGCGCTGCGCCTGACGCGCGAGAACGCACACCGGCTCGGCGTGAGCGGCCGTCTGCTCGCCATGAAGGCGGACGCGACCATGCCGCCCCCGGGCGGCGTCGGCCCCTTCGACATCATCGTTTCCAATCCGCCCTATATCACGCGCAGCGAAATGGCGCAGCTCGACCACAGCGTCGCGGATTTCGAGCCGCACGAGGCGCTGTATGGCGGCGTGGACGGTCTGGACTTCTACCGCGCCATCTGCGAAAACTGGGGCGATACCCTCGCCCACGGCGGCATTCTTCTGTTCGAATGCGGCTGGAAGCAGGCCGATGCGGTCGCTGAGATCCTGCAAAAGTTCGGTTTCTCCGACGTCTGCATCGAAAAAGATGACGCCGGCGTGCCGCGTATCGTCATCGGCCGCTCACCGCGCGAGGACGACGATCTGACAAAATAACCTCTTAACACTCCCTCACCAGAGGGAGTGTAATTTTTACCATTTTATTTTATCGGACAAATGTTCGATTTTTTCTTGCGTTCCGTTCGGCATCCTGCTATAATGGTCTTATCGAAAACCGAGAGGGGTGCGCGCCCCTGTTTAACCATAGAGGAGGCTAATTTATGGCTACGAAAAAGCAGCTTGAGCCGGTCGCACCGGCAGCGGACAAAAAGAAGGCGCTCGCCGCAGCGCTCAGCCAGATCGAAAAGCAGTTCGGCAAGGGCTCGGTCATGCGTCTGGGCGAAAACACCGGCATGACGGTCGAGCATATTCCGACCGGCTCGATCGGCCTCGACCTCGCGCTCGGCATCGGCGGCCTGCCGCGCGGCCGTATCATCGAGATCTACGGACCCGAGTCCTCCGGCAAGACCACGGTCGCTCTGCACAGCGTGGCAGAGGCGCAGAAGCTCGGCGGCACGGCGGCGTTCATCGACGCAGAGCACGCGCTCGACCCGGTCTACGCCAAGGCGCTCGGCGTTGACATCGACAGCCTGCTGGTTTCGCAGCCGGACACCGGCGAGCAGGGCCTCGACATCGCGGAGGCGCTCGTGCGCTCGGGCGCGGTCGACATCGTCGTTATCGACTCGGTCGCGGCGCTGACCCCCCGTGCCGAGATCGAGGGCGAAATGGGCGATTCCTTCGTCGGCCTGCACGCCCGCATGATGAGCCAGGCGATGCGCAAGCTCGCCGGTTCGATCGCAAAGAGCCAGTGCGTCGCGATCTTCATCAACCAGCTGCGCGAAAAGGTCGGCGTCATCTACGGCAACCCGGAGGTCACGACCGGCGGCCGCGCCCTCAAGTTCTACGCCTCGGTCCGCATGGAGGTCCGCCGCATGGAGCACCTCAAAAACGGCACCGAGCTGATTGGCAGCCATACCCGTGTCAAGGTCGTCAAGAACAAGGTCGCGCCCCCCTTCAAGGAGGCCGAGTTCGATATTATGTACGGCGAGGGCATCTCGCGCACGAGCGAGCTGGTCGATCTCGGCGTCAAGTACGGTCTGGTCAACAAGTCGGGCGCCTGGTTCTCGATGGGCGATACCCGTCTGGGTCAGGGCCGCGACGCCGCCAAGCAGTATTTCAAGGAGCATCCGGACATCGCGGACGAGGTACAGCGTGAGATCATGCTCAAGGTCGAGGAGGAGCGCTCCAAAAATTCCGCAGGCGCGGCTGTCAAGCTGTCCGAGAGCGTCGCGACCGCACCGGCAGAGAAGCCTGCCGCACCCAAGCCGTCGTCCGCCAAGGCGGTTTCGATCGACGCGGACGATTTTGACGACCTCGACGACGAAGAATGAGCGAGGATAAATACCGCGCAGCGCTGGACGCCGCCGCAAAGCAGCTCTCCTGCCGTGCGCTGAGCACGAAAATGCTGCGCGGCAAGCTGCTCGCCAAGGGTCACGACGAGGAGGCCACGGATTACGCGCTCGCGTGGCTGACCGAGCGCAGCCTGCTCTCGGACGGGCAGTTCGCGGAGAGCGTCGTGCGCAGCTATGCCCGGCGCGGCTACGGCGCGGCGCGCATCCGTCAGGAGCTTTCCCGGCGCGGCATTTCACGCGAGGACGCGGACGCCGCGATGGAGCTTTTCTCCCCTGCCCTGCCGCAGATGCTTTCCTTGCTCGAAAAGCGGCTGCACGGCGACCTTTCCGACCGGAAGGAGGTCGACAAGGCGGTCGCCGCCCTGCAGCGGCGCGGCTTTTCGTGGAGCGACATCAAAAACGCTCTCGAGGAATACGGCGCATCTCTCGACATCGACGAATAATCTTCACCCCCTCCGCGCACACTTTTGTGCGGAAGGGGTGATTTTTTGCGCAGAAATGCAAGACTTGCTGTGACAGGAGCGCTCGCCGGAGCGGCGAACGGCTTTTTCGGGGCAGGCGGCGGCCTGTTTCTCGTGCCGCTCTTCACGAAATGGTGCGGCATGGAGGAAAAGCAGGCCTTCGCGACCTCGGTCGCGGTGATTTTTCCGCTGTGCGCCCTGTCGGCGGCGGTGTATTATGTCCGGGGCGGCCTGCCGGTTTCGTCCTCGCTCGGCTATCTTCTGGGCGGCGCGGCAGGCGGCGTGCTCGCCGGACGCATCTTTGGGCGGCTGCGCACGCTGTGGCTGCGCCGTGCCTTCGCCCTGCTCATCCTGTACGGCGGCATCCGGGCTGTGCTGCTGCTGTGAGCGCGTTCGTGGTCGGTCTGCTGACCGGCGTGCTGAGCGGCTGCGGCATCGGCGGCGGCTCGCTGCTGCTGCTCTGGCTGACGCTCGTGCAGGATATGCCGCAGTTTACCGCCGGGGGCATCAATCTGCTGTATTTCCTCGCCTGCGCCCCGGCCGCGCTCGTCTCTCACCTGAAAAACCATCTCATCGACCGCGGCGCGGTCAAATTCTGCGTGCCGTTCGGCGCGATGACCTCGCTCCTCGCCTCGTTTGCCGCCGCCGGGACGGACACCTCCCTGCTCCGGCGCCTGTTCGGCGTGCTGCTGCTCTATATCGGCGCAAAAGAATTGTTTACAAAACGGAAAAATTCGGGAACCGACCCGAAGCCTTCCTCGTCTAACCGGGTAACAAGAGAAAACCATGGCGGCTCTCCGCCGCGCAACCCGTGAAACGAGGTGTCTGTTATGAAAAAACGACTGTTTCCCCTGCTTCTCGCTCTGCTATTCACGCTTTCCGCCTGCGGCGGCGCAGGCTCCGGCGATGCTTCGTCTGCCTCGGCGGCGGCCGGAGATATGTCCATGGATACGAACGGCTGGGCGGAGAGCGCCGATACCGCCGACGGCGGCTCTGCGGATTTTTCCGCCGTGCGGCAGAACGCCAAGCTCATCCTGCGCGCCGATCTGACGCTTGAGACGCAGGATTTCGACGCGGCCTCCGCCGATCTGGAAAAGCTGACCGCCGAGACCGGCGGCTACATCGAGTCGAGCAGCCTTTCCGGCGACAAGGGCAGCCGCTCGGCCTACTACACCCTGCGCATTCCGCAGGAAAAATTCGAGACGTTTTACGCGCAGCTCGGCGACCGCGCACACGTGGTTTACTCCTCCCGTTCGAGCGAGGACATCACCGAGCAGTATACCGACATCGAGACCCGGCTCGCCACGCTCCAGACCAAGCACGAGCGTCTGCTCGCCCTGCTCGATCAGGCGGGCAAAATGGAGGACATCATTTCGCTCGAAAACGCGCTCGCGGACTGCGAATATGAGATCGACTCGCTGACCGGCTCCAAGCGCCATTATGACGATCTGGTCGGCTTCTCGACCTTTTCCGTCACGCTCGATGAGGTGCAGACTCTGACCGCCACCCCCGAGGGCAGCGGCTTCGGCGCGCAGCTGACGCAGGCGGCAAAGACGGGCACGCGCGGTCTGGTCGATTCGGTCCGCGCACTCATTCTCGGCATCGTCATGTTCTGGCCGGTCGTTCTGCTGCTCGCGGCAGGCGGCGGCGCAGCCGTCGTGATTACGAAAAAGCGCCGGAAAAAGCGCGAGGCCGAGTGGGCGGCGCAGGCCGCACAGCCCCTCGTTCCGCCCGAAAAGGACGAAAAGAAATAAGTGAGAAAAATGAAGGCACCGGTTTTTACCGGTGCCTTCGTTTTATTATTCTGCGTTTTTCGTCTCGTCGAGCAGCTCCTTCGCGTCGATGCCGAACAGCTTCGCCAGCGCGAGCAGATTGGATGTGCTCGGGTCGGACGCGCCGCTCTCCCACTTGGATACCGCCTGCCGGCTCACGCCGATCGACTCCGCGACGAACTCCTGCGTCATTTTGCACGCCGTGCGGTGCTGCTTCAGCACAGCGCCGAGCGTTTTCGCGGTCTCGGCCTTTTCTGCCCGGACGGGCGCGGTGCGCAGATATTTCCGCAGCGCCCGGATCAGCAGCACGAGCACATAGACGGATACGCCCATGACGGCGAGCACCGGAACGATCGTATACAGCGTCATTACCATGGCAATTCCTCCTTTTCTGCGCTCAGTATAATAGAAAAACCCCGGTTGCGCCACCAACTATCGCGCAACCGGAGTAAGAAATCATGATTTCTTTGTTTTCTTCTCGCTCAGCATCAGCCCGCCGAGGGCGAGCGCCGTGCCGACCCACATCACCGGCGTCATGGTCTCGTGCAGGATGAGCGCGGAGGCGATGATAGTGATGACGGGCGAAGCGTAAATGTACACGCTCGTGCGCACCGGACCGAGCAGAAAGACCGCGCGGTTCCATGTCACAAAGCAGGTCGCGGACGCGAGCAGGCCGAGAAACAGCAGGTTCGCCAGATGCACCGGCGTGCCCCATGCCGCGATGCCGGCCGGGAGACCCTCGAAAGCCGTCGGGATGAGCAGGAACAGAAAGCCGTAGCCGAAAATGCGGCAGGTCAGCGGCACGGTCTGATAGCCCATGTGACCGAGCACACGGATGAGCACCGAGTAAACGCCCCAGACAAGGGCCGCGCCCACGGTCAGCAGCGCGCCGACCGGACTGAAGTGCAGCTCGCTCACACCGGCGAGCGACACGAGCGTGATGCCGGTCATCGCGCAGACAAAGCCGCAGAAAAACCAGATCGACAGCTTTTCCTTGAGAAAGACGGCTGCGATGAGCGCCGTGAACAGCGGCGCCGCCGCCACGATCACGCCCACGAGCGAAGCGGAGATATAGGTCAGCGCGATATTTTCCATGAGGAAATACAGCGTTACACCGGTCAGTCCGGCCGCCGCGAACAGCGCTTCATGCCATTTTTTCTGCGGGCGCATCAGACCGCGTCCGACGATGAGCAGCGCGAGAAAGCCGAGCGCAAACCGCGCGATCATGATCTCGATGGGCGAAAAGGTGCGCAGCAGCACCTTGGTCGCGACGAACGTCGTGCCCCAGACGAGCACGCTGAATGCACCGAGCAGGTGTCCCTGCAGGCGATGATTGTTCTGTGTATCCTGCATTTCGAATTTCCTTTTTCTTTCGGGTTACTGCGCGGCCTCGTCCGTCTGCGCATCACTGCCGCTCTCGGCAGCGTAGACGCGCGTCCAGTTTTCCTGGCCGAAGAATACGCTGTACGGCACAGGCGAGAAGCCGTTGATGAGATTTTTGCGGATGATGACCTGCTCCCGCTCGAACGCGATCGGGATAAACGGCATCTGCTCCGCGAACTGCTTGCAGAGCGCGCTCCGGTCGCCGCTTTTCCGCGCCGCGGCGAGCGTACTCTCCATGTCCGGGTCATGATAGCCGCCGAAATTCAGGCTGCCGCCCTGCGTCAGCAGCGGCCGCAGATCAAAGTCCGGCGTAAGGCGCGTTTCGCCGTAATACAGGTCGAACGAGCCTTCTCTGATGCGCGCGGTAAAGGTTTCGTAGTCTACCGCGTCCACCGTGACGCTCACGCCCTCGACGGCGTTCCACGAGGCGGCGAGCTGCTCGGCGGCGGCAACTTTGAAGGCGTTGTCCGCGTTGACGAGCAGATGCAGCGACAGCACGATCTGCTCCCCGGCCGCGTCGGTCGCGGGCGTGTCCTCGCCGCTCTGCGCCGGCGCAGACGGGTCTTTCACCGGCTCGCCCTCGGCGTTCAGCACGCGGTCGCCTTCCTCGTCGATGTAATAGCCCTCATCGTCGGTCAGCGGCGTGCCGTCCTCCGCGTAATAGATGGTGACGTCCCCGTCTGCCGCGGTCTGCGCGGCACTGTCCTGAGAGGCCGTATCGTCCGCTTTTTTGTCGTCCGTTTCGCTGTGCAGCAGCTCATACGCGCCTGCGGTGTCCGCCTCGGTCGAGAGCGTCACGCCCGAGACCTGCTGCTGCGGATTGACCGGCAGAACGGCCGGGTCCGCGAACGTTTGAAGCTGCGTTTCGCACAGCGCCCGGCGGCCGATGGCTGCGGAGAGCGCCCGGCGCACCTTCGCGTCCTTCAGCTGTTCGTTTGCGTAGTTGATGCCGATATAGTGCAGCGCCGTGCTCGGTGTTTGCAGCGTGTCGACCGCACCGCCGATGACCGTCGTTTCGTCGTCGGCTGCGATGCGCGAGCTGCGCATGACCGACACGTCGCCCGTCCGGAAGCTGGACTCCGCCGCGTCCGCCCGGGTGATGCCGACCAGCTCGATATGGCGGATGGTGCCGAGAAAGCCGCCGTGCCAGTTTTCATTTTTTTCGAGCGTGTACGCACTGCCGTTCTCGACCGGCACATACGGGCCGGTGCCGTCGGCGAAGCTGCCGCTGTCCGCGCTCCCCCTGCGGTAAACCGGAATGTTCAGCAGGCGCGGAAAGTCCGCATTGGGCGAGGAGAGCACGATGCGCACCTTATAGGTGCCCGCCGATTCCAGCGTCGTCACGTCGGCAAGGCGACTGTGATAGGGCGAGGAGGCGTTGTCCATCGCCGCGCGGTAGCTCGCGACCACATCGTCTGCGGTCAGCGTCTGCCCCGACCAGAACTTCACGCCCTGCCTGAGGGTGAAGGTGAAGGTCGTGCCGTCGCCGCTGTAGCCCTCGCACAGCACATTCTGCGGCGTAAAGTCGTCCGTCAGCTCGAACAGACCCTCGTACAGCGCCTCGCGCAGCATGGCGTTGATGCTGTCCGTATCCGTGACCGGGTTGAGCGTGCCGTTTTTGTACCACGCAAGGCCGAAATAGGCGTCCGATACGTCGACCGTATCCTTCGGCCCCTCGTCCTGCTGTCTGCCGGGCAGCGAACAGCCCGACAGCAGGCACAGCCCGGCGAGCGCCGCCGCGAGCGCACGTTTTTTCCAGCTCATACAGCGTTCCCTCACAGGCATATGATGCCGCCCTGCACGCCGCGATGGCCGTGGGTCGCGCGGTGCGACCAGAATTCATCCGCACAGCATTTCGTGCAGATGCCGCTGTCGATGACGTTTTCCGGCGAAAGTCCGGCGTCGGTCAGCAGTCTGACGCCGATGCCCTGCAGGTCTACATGAAACTTGACGCCCTTTTCCGCGATAAACGGATGCACGCGCTCGCCCATCAGGCGCTCCATCGCCTCGGGAACGTCCGCGTCGGTCTCGAAGCACTCCTGACGGATGGACGGGCCGAGCACGGCGATCAGGCTCTCGCGCTTTGCGCCGAGCTTTTCCGCCATGACCTCCACGGTCTTCGGCAGGATGCCTGCCGCCATGCCGCGCCAGCCGGCGTGCGCCACGCCTGCGGTCCGGGTCGCAGGATCGTAGAACAGCGTCACCACGCAGTCCGCATAAAAGCCGCACAGCGGCGTTTCGGGCAGGGCGGTCACGATCGCGTCCGACTCCCACGCCATCGGCTGATGTAGACCCATGCCGGCCTCGCCCTCGGTCACGACCGAGATCTGCGTGTCGTGGATCTGCTTTGTCATGGTGATGCGGCCCTCGTCCATGCCGAGCTGCTCCGCCAGAATGCGGTAGTTTTCCAGCACGTTCTCCCGCTCGTCGCCCCGGTTGAAGCCGAGGTTGAGGCTCTCGCAGTCGCCGCGGCTCACGCCGCCGAACTTGGTGGTAAAGGCATGGCGGACCGGCAGCCGGTCACAGGTATAGTAAACGAACGAGCCGCGCTCGTTGCGGTGCATAGACGGGTGCATGGTTTTCCTCCTTACCATTCGTCCGAACCGTCGTCCGGAATGACTTCCTTCATGGCCGTGATCGCGACCTCGATCATCGAGTCATCCGGCTCGAATACGGTCAGATGCTGGATCATGAGGCCCGGCCAGCGCAGCGCACGCGAAATGACGCTCTCCGAGCGTCCGGCATAGCGGTTGAACTCGTAGCTGATACCGACGACGAGCGGCAGCAGGATGAGATGCGCGAGCATGCGCAGGAACGGATTGGTGATGTCGATGATCGAAAAGACGATGGACGAAACGATCGTCGCGATGATGATGAGTACGAACATGAAGCTCGTACCGCAGCGCGGATGGAACCTGCCCTGCTTCCGGACGTTCTCCACGGTCAGCTCCTCCCCTGCCTCATAGCAGAAGATGGTCTTGTGCTCTGCGCCGTGGTATTCGAACGTGCGGCGGATGTCCTTCATATGCGACACCGACCACATGAACATCAGAAAGATCGCGATGCGCACGATGCCCTCGAGCACGTTTCGCGCCAGCACGCCCCAGTCCTTCGGAACAAAGCCGCCGAGAAAGCTCGGCAGCAACAGGAACAGGCCGACCGGCAGCGCGATGCCGATGACCGTGGACAGGCCGAGGATCATCCTGTTCAGCTTTTCCGAGCCGAACTTCGCCTCGAGCCACTTTTCGAATTTCGACGGCTCCTCATCGATGCTCTCATCGTCGAAAAACTCCGCCGAATAGTTGATGGCCACGATGCCGTCCTTCATGGCGGTGAACAGCGTGTACGCGCCGCGCAGGATGGGCAGGCGCCAGAACGCCGGCTGATGATGCGCGGGCTCGGTCTTGGTGACCAGCTCGCCGCCCGGCTTGCGCACGACGGTGCAGGTCTTTTTCGGCCCCTTCATGACGATGCCCTCGATGATGGCCTGACCGCCGATGGTTGTTTTCTTGGTTGACATATGGTTCTCCTTCTTAGGTGCGGTTACGGCTCTTCCTCGGTCCTGGACGGTGCGCCGGTGATGCCGAGCGCCTCCTCCGCCTTCGCTGACGGCAGCGTGACCGTCACGGTCGTTCCCTCGCCGACAGCGGACGCGATGTCGAGCGTGCCGCCGTGCAGCACGACGATCTCCTCGGTCACGGCAAGGCCGATGCCGCTGCCGCGCTGTTTGGACGAGCCTTTATAGAATTTCTCCTTGACGAACGGCAGCTCGGCTTCGGGAATGCCCTGACCGTAGTCGCGCACGGTCGCGACGAGATTTCCCCCGTCGCGCACCAGACGGATGTCGATACGCTTGCCGTCGCCGCCGTACTTCGCGGCGTTGTCCAGAATGTTGAGGAATACCTGCTTCATGCGGTGGCGGTCGCCGTTGACGAAGTAGTTCGCCTCGACGTCCTCATCGTAGTTCAGCCGGATGCCGCTCTTCTGGAGCAGGTTTTCATACATGTATACCGCCTCATACAGCTCGATCGACAGGTCGAAGTTCTCGACCTCGAGCTTCATGCGGCCCGATTCGATGCGCGCGAAGTCCAAAAGCTCCTCGACCATGCGCGTCAGACGGCCCGCCTCCTTCTGGATGATGGTCAGGCCCTGCATGACCTCCTCAGGGTCCTCGCCGCCGCCCGCGAGCAGCGTTTCGCTCCAGCCGCCGATGGCGGTCAGCGGCGTGCGCAGCTCGTGCGAGACCGAAGAAATGAAGTCGTTCTTCATGCGCTCGGCGCGGTTGATCTCGTCGGACATATAGTTGATCGTGTCGCACAGCTCGCCGATCTCGTCGTCATAGGTCTTTTGCAGGCGCACGCCGTAGCGTCCTGCCGCGATCTCCTTGGCGATGTTGTTGATCTTGAGCACCGGGTCTACGATCGACCGGATAAAGTAGCTGTTGGACGCGACGACGAAGATCAGGAACACCAGACACGCGAGCAGCGACACGCCGATGATGATCCAGATCTGGCGCTCGACCACACGCAGCGAGCTGATGAAGCGCACGCCGCCGACCAGATCGCCGCGCGAGGACAGCAGCGGCGCGGTGACGCTCATCACGCGCTCGTCAGAGAGCGGATCGCGTCCGGTGAACACCGAGGTCTTCTGCGTGGCGAGCGCCTGCGTGGCGTCCTCTGTGGATGCCAGACCGCCGCCGGACAGACCGGATGTCGAGAGCAGGATACGCCCGTTCGCGTCGAGAAACTGCTGCTCGAGCTTGTCCTGCTCGCTGAACGTCGTCACAGTGGACTCCGCCTGCGTGTAGAACTGGTCATAGGTATCGGTGAAGTATTTGCGGAAGGTGTCCGAGGCCGTGACCGCGCGCGAGACCAGATTGTCGCGCACGGTGGCGTAGTAATAGCCCGACACGCCGACCGAGATCAAAATCATCACGGCCGCCAGAATGACAAGCACGAATGAGAGCGAGTTCATCATCCAGCGTCCGCGGATACCGCCCGGCGAGTGCAGCACTTTTGGTGTTTCCGGCTGCGGCCGCGGTGCGGATTGTTTACGTTTTTTGCGATCTGTCATAAAGAAAATGACCTTTCCTGTTTTCTCCGAAAACAACTGCGGAATAATCGAAAAGGCAGCGTCAGCGCCTTTTCGCGGCGCACCGCAGTGCGCCGATGCAAATCCCCAAAGAAGTCCGGCTCTGCCGGACTTCTTTCCCGCTGCCCGCGCCGCGGCGGCGCGGCCGTCCCTGCCGTGCAGGGGCGAGGGGGGTAACGAAAAAAGTTTCTTCGGAACTTTTTTCGTATATAGGGGGGACAGCGTCCCCCCTATACGTGCTTTATCCTTCCCACATATACCCGTATCCGCGCACGGTAACGATATGGCTCGGCTCGGCCGGGTCATCCTCGATCTTGATGCGCAGGCGGCGGATGTTGACGTCTACGATCTTCAGCTCGCCCACATAGTGATGGCCCCACACCATCTCCAGCAGCTCGTCGCGCGAAAGCGCCTTGCCGATGTTCTGCATGAACGCCTTGAGCAGACCGTACTCGATCTGCGTCAGCTCGATCTTGCGTCCGTTCTTGAGCACCTCGCGCGCGCGCAGGTTGAGCTTGAACGGGCCGGACTTGATGACGTTCTCCTCCGAGAACGGCGAGCCGGATACGCGGCGGTACAGCGCGTCCACGCGCGCGACCAGCTCGATGCTCGAAAACGGCTTGGTCACATAGTCGTCCGCGCCGTTCATCAGACCGTTTACCTTGTCCGCCTCCTGCGTGCGCGCGGTCAGCATGATCACGCCGGCCTGATAGCCCTCTGCACGCATCGTGCGGCAGACCTCGTAGCCGTCGATGCCCGGCAGCATAACGTCGAGTATCGCGACCGCGATATCCGGATTTTCATGATATTTTTCGAGCGCCTGCTCGCCGGTTTCAGCCTCGATGACCTCGTAGCCGCCCCGTTTCATATTCAGCACCAGAAAGGAGCGGATGCTTTCTTCATCCTCCAGAACCAGTACCTTACGTTTCATAGATGCCATCCTCCTTTTATCTTCAGTTGTTCCATGCCTGCTTGACGATCGAGAAGCGCGAGCTGATCTCCTCCGCGCCGATCTTCAGCGTGCCGCTCTGCGCGCCCTCCGGGATCTTCGCGAAATAGACCGCCTGCGATGTCTGGCCAAGCTGGATGAGGTCGGTCCGGCCCGCGTAATACTCGCGCGAGGAACCCGTGACGCAGTAGATATTGAACAGCGGAATCGAGTTCTGCCCCGCTCCGCGGTATTCGTAGAACGAAACCATACTCAGGCCGCCGTCCGTGGACTTGACCGCCGTGATGCGGTCGTGCCAGCTCCGGTCGATGCGCAGACTCCACGCATCCGAGATGCACTGATAAGTCGTGCTGACCTGTACGGGCGTTGTGCCCAGACCGTAGGCGTACCAGTCGAGCATATACAGCGCGTCGTGCGCCGCCGCGTCCTTGTAGCCCGCCATGAGCACCGCGCGCGGCAGCTCGATCACGCCGTCGCTGTTGATGTCGGCCGCATAGACCTGCACGGGACGGTAGGTGCTGCGGCTCGCGATGTCCTCGCCGTCGAGCGCAAGATTGACCAGCATTCCGTCGCTGTAGACGAAGATATCGGTCGTCAGGCCGATGCCGGAGGCCATTTTCTCTTCCGCGAACACCGCCGGCAGGCCGTCGGTGATATGTCCGGCCTCCATGCGCTCGACCGATGCGATGCCGGCGCTCATCGCCGCCTCACCGGCCAGGTTCATGCGGCCGTTCTTATAGCGGTACAGCCGCGCGGCGCGCTTTCCGGAGGCGCCGGTCAGCAGCAGCAGATCCTTCGCGCCGTCGCCGTCCATGTCGGTCAGCTCAAGCGCACTGTAATCGGTCTCGAGCAGCACGCGCGGCGCGCAGCTGTCGTCAAAGTCGCACATCGTCAGCGCGCCCGTTCCGTTGCCGGCCAGCTGCCATGTGACCACGATGCCGCGGCCGCCGTCCGGAGTGATGGTCGGATATTCGACCGACTGGATCGCGGCTCCCTTGGCCTCGATCGAGCCGGTGCACCGATAGTCATCCCCGTTTTTCTTGTAGATATATACCTTGAAGTCGTTGCTCGTCGCCGAGGTCGCGCCGCGGAAGAACACTATGGCCTCCTCCGCGCCGTCACCGTCCAGATCGACGAGCTGTACGGACGAACGGTTCTCCCCTGTGGTCGGGGTGGTATAGGAAACACCCGATGCCAGAAGCTCTTCGAGCTTGGTCTGCAGCGTCTGATAATTGCCGGGCGGCTTGGGCGCCGCCAGCAGCTCGTCGCCGGACGGCATCGTGCAGCCTGCAAGCAGCAGAAGGCTCATCAGCACGGGCAGTATACGAACAGATTTCATTGCTTGCTCCCAGTCCTTGTTCGGAAGTCCAAATTCGCGCGTGGAAACGCGCGCGTTCTGTCGATCGCACAGGCACTCCCCTTGCGGATGCCTATACAGATTAAGTATAGCACAAATTCCACATATCCGGTATTCCTTTTTCCCGATTTTTTGATTACAGTACAGAAAAAGCGCTCTGCAAATTGACAAAAGAGGACGGAGCGGTTATACTGAGACCATGCCGCCGAGCGCCGGAGCGCGTTTTGCGCGGCCTTCGATTTTTTCTGCGGGTATGGCGGAATGGCAGACGCGCCAGATTTAGGTTCTGGTGTCTCAGACGTGCAGGTTCAAGTCCTGTTACCCGCACCATCATCACACACACACGAGGTTTTACTTATGTCTCAGAACAGCATTCTTCTGGAAAAGTCGCTGCATTTTTCCGTCCGCATCGTAAAGCTGCACCGCCTGCTGCACCGGCACGAGGACGACCTGTCCGCCGAGCTGCTGAAGCACGCAGCGGCGATCGGCTCCGCAGTATCATGCGCGGATTGCGCCCTCAGCCGACGGGTCCTTGCTGAGAGCCTGAACGAGGCGCTGCGCGAAACGGCGCAGACCGAATACTGGCTGCGGCTGCTGACGCTGACCGACGATGTTGACGTCCGCACAGGCGCTTCCCTGCTGAGCGACTGCACCGAGCTGCGCCGCCTGCTGACCGCCGCGGCAAGCGCTGCAAACTAAGCTGAAATTCGTCTGAAAAACACGCCAAAGGCGTGTTTTTCTTTTTTTCTGCGCACAGCTTGCAAATATTTCGGGAACGCGATATAATGAGCGCAAATGAGGTGGTTAAATGGCAAAGCGCATCATCTGCATCGGCGACTCCAACACATATGGCTATGACCCTGCCGCCTTTGGCGGCGCGCGCTATCCCGAGGGCGTGCGGTGGACATCACGGCTCGGAAGCGCGTGGGACATCCGGAATCTCGGCGAGAACGGCCGGGAAATCCCGTCGAGCAGCTTCGCCGTGCGCGTCCTGCTCAGCCAGGTCCGCTCCCGGCTGCCGGCAGACGGGCTCTGTCTGATGCTCGGCACGAACGACCTGCTCTGCGGCGCCTCCCCTGCCGAGGCTGCCGAACGGATGCGCATCTTTATCAGCGATCTTCTGGTCTGCGGTCTGCCGTTGCTGCTCGTCGCGCCGCCGCTTATGCAGAGCGGAACATGGGTTGAGAGCGACGCGCTCATCCGCAGTTCCGGACAGCTCGCCCCGCTCTACCGCGATCTCGCCGCGCTCTGCGGCGTGTCGTTCTGTGACGCCTCCGGCTGGGACATTCCGGTCGTGTTCGACGGCGTCCACTTTTCCGAACAGGGCCACCGCCGCTTTGCCGAGCAGCTCGAGCCGGTTTTCGCGCAGATGTTTCTGTGAACTTCACCTGCAAAAAAGCACCGCAGTCATAGACTGCGGTGCTTTCCTTATATCTGCATATTCGCTTTTACTTTGCGAGCTTGCTCTGTGCCTTCTGCTCGAAGCGCTCCTTGGCAACAATAGCGCGCTGATGCGTGCCCTCGCCGATCAGACCTGCCTCGTCGTAGGCTGCGACCTTGAAGGTCAGAATTTTGCCGTTCGGCGCGATCTCGGTCAGCTCGGTCTCGATACGGACCTCCATGCCCTCCGGCGTTGCGGCAACATGGCTTACGTTTACCAGCGTGCCGACCGTGGTCTTGCCCTCCTCGAGCTCACCGGCAACACTGCCTGCGGCGGTGTTCTCGATGGCTGCGATCATCATCGGGGTGGCAAATACGGATACCAGACCGCTGCCGACATTGCACGCCAGCTGCTCCTTGGTTACGGTGAACTTCTTCTCGCCCTTGATACCAGTGTTCATTGTTCTGCTCCTGTCTTTCAAAAAACGGAAATTACTTCTTGTTCTTGCGCAGCTCGGTCATGCCGCCCATGTACGGCTGGAGCGGCTTCGGGATAGCGACCGAGCCGTCCTCACGCAGATTGTTCTCGAGGAACGCGATCAGCATGCGCGGAGGTGCTACGACCGTGTTGTTCAGAGTGTGCGCGAAGTACAGCTCCTTCGGGTTCTCCTTGCTGCGGATACGGATGCCCAGACGGCGCGCCTGTGCGTCGCCGAGGTTAGAGCAGGAGCCGACCTCGAAGTACTTCTTCTGGCGCGGAGACCATGCCTCTACGTCGCAGGACTTGACCTTCAGGTCAGCCAGGTCGCCGGAGCAGCACTCCAGCGTGCGTACCGGAATATCGAGCGAACGGAAGAAATCGACCGTGTTCTGCCACAGCTTCTCGTACCATGCCTTGCTGTCCTCCGGCTTGCAGACGACGACCATTTCCTGCTTCTCGAACTGGTGGATGCGGTAAACGCCGCGCTCCTCGATGCCGTGCGCACCGACTTCCTTGCGGAAGCACGGAGAGTAGCTGGTGAGGGTCTGCGGGAGGGTCTCCTCGTCGTTGATGGTGTCGATGAACTTGCCGATCATGGAGTGCTCGGAGGTGCCGATCAGGTACAGATCCTCGCCCTCGATCTTGTACATCATGTTCTCCATTTCCTTGAAGGACATAACGCCCTTTACTACATCACCGTGGATCATGAACGGCGGAATGTAGTAGGTGAAGCCGCGGTCGATCATGAAGTCGCGCGCGTAGGACAGGATGGAGGAGTGCAGACGGGCAATGTCGCCCTTGAGGTAGTAGAAGCCGTTGCCGGAGGTGCGGCGAGCAGCGTCGAGATCGATGCCGTCGAAGGACTCCATGATGTCAACATGATACGGAACCTCGAAATCCGGAACGACCGGCTCGCCGAAGCGCTCGTTCTCGACGTTCTCGGAGTCGTCCTTGCCGATCGGGACAGACGGGTCGATGATGTTCGGGATGACCATCATGCGGTTCTTGACTTCCTCAGCAAAGACCTTCTCGTCCTCTTCGAGCTTGGTCATCTCGTCGGCCATCGCCTTGACCTCTGCCTTGACCTTCTCGGCCTCGTCCTTCTGGCCCTTGGCCATCAGACCGCCGATCTCCTTGGACTTCTTGTTGCGCTGAGCGCGCAGCTCGTCGCAGCGAGTCTTTGCAGCGCGGTACTTCGCGTCGAACTCGATGACCTCATCGACCATCGGGATTTTCTCGTCCTGGAACTTCTTTTTGATGTTTTCCTTGACTGCGTCCGGGTTTGCTCGGACAAATTTGATATCCAGCATTTTTATTTCTCCTTATTGATTATTGACATTGTTATCTTCGCTCTGCGCGGCGCTGTCTGCGAGCGCGAGCAGCTTCTGATAGACTGCGTAGTCGTTCGCCTCAAGCACGCCGCCGTCCTCGCGGAGCTTGAGCTTATCCTCGGAAAAGGCGTCTCTAATGCCCTCGAGCAGGTAATTCAGCTGCTCCATGTCATCGTCAATGACGGCCTGCTCCGCCGCTACCAGCATTTCGAGCATCTGCTCGCGGTCGCGCAGATTCTGCGTCGCGCCGACCACATCGGTCTTTGCCTGCTCGGTGCCGAGCGTGCTGCGCACGCTCTCGAGCGCGCTGCTCTGCAAATCAAACTGCTGCTGCAGATCTGCGACCTTCTGAGTCGCGCCCTGCGCAACCGTCTGCTGCTCGTTCAGCTGTGAGCTGAGGTTTTCGACCTGTCTGTCCGCACGCGCCTGCGCAACATAGCTGATGAGGATGAGTGCGATCGCCACCGAGAACAGACCGACGATATAAAACGTCAGCGTCGTGCGGCTGAGTTTTTTCTCCGGTTTTGCCTGTTCGGGGGCGTTGTTTTTCTGTTCGTTCATGTGCTGCCTCCTTATACGCGCAGGGCGCGCAGCGCTTCGGTCAGGCGTTCCAGATCGTCCGCGCCGTAATATTCAAGGGTCAGCTGACCGCTGTTTTTGCCCTGCTGAATGCAGATCTTACGGCCGAGGACGCTTTCCAGCTCCTTCTCCAGCGCCGCGATATAATCCACGGAAAAGTCGCTTTCCTGCGGCTTTGGCTCCGCAGGCTTTTTGTTCATGCGCTTGGCGAGCGCCTCTGCCTGACGAACGGTCATGCCGGCCATCTGCTTTGCGGCCTCGACGCGCTTGTCCTCCTCCGCGACGGCGAGCACCGCACGCGCATGGCCGCCGGAGAGTTCTCCCCTGCTGACCATGGTCCGGACCTCGCCGGGCAGCTGAAGCAGACGCAGCGCATTGGCGACCGCCGGGCGCGACTTGACGACGCGCTGCGCGACCTGCTCCTGCGTCAGGCCATAGTCGCGCATCAGCTGCTCATAGCCCTCCGCTTCCTCGATCGGGTTGAGGTCCTGTCTCTGAAGATTTTCGATGAGGGCGAGCTCCATGACCTCGCTCTCGCTCGCCTCGATGACCATCGCCGGGATTTCATCCAGACCGGCCTGCCTCGCGGCACGCCATCTTCTCTCGCCTGCGATGATCTGATAATAGCCTTCCTTTTTGCCCGCGCGCACCGTGATCGGCGTGATGACGCCGTGCAGACGGATGCTTTCCGCAAGCTCGTCGAGCGCCTCCTGCGCGAATACCTTCCTCGGCTGGCCGGGGTTCGGTTCGATGCGGCTGACCGCGATCTTGCTGACGCTGTCCGCCGAGGTCTCCGTTTTCAGATCAACGACCGTCGTATCTCCGAACAGGTTGGACAGGCCGCCGCCCAGTCCCTTTTTACCGGATGCCATCAGCCCTTCCCCTTTCCGTTTTTCGCAAGGATTTCATCCGCGAGCGACAGATACGCTTCTGCGCCGCGGCACATGCGGTCGTACTCGGTGATCGGCTTGCCGTGGCTCGGCGCCTCGCTCAGACGAACGTTGCGCGGAACGACCGACGAGAATACCTCGCCCGGGAAGTGCTTTTTGACCTCCTCGACCACCTGAATGGACAGGTTGGTTCGACCGTCGAACATGGTCAGCAGCACGCCCTCGAGCGACAGCTTCGGGTTCATGTTTTTCTTGACCATGCGCACGGTCGTCATCAGCTGGCTCAGTCCCTCGAGCGCGTAATACTCACACTGGAGCGGAACCAGAAAGCTGTCCGCTGCGCACAGGCAGTTGAGCGTCAGCAGGCCGAGCGACGGCGGGCAGTCGATGAACACATAATCGTATTCGTCCTTGACCTTGTCGAGCACGAGCTTGAGCCGCGCCTCGCGGTGATCCATTGCGATCAGATCGAGCTCTGCGCCCGCAAGATTGACGTTTGCGCCGATGATATCGACCCATTTGGTCTGGACGATACCCGATTTCGTATCCGGGTCCTCGGATACAATCAGATCATAGACCGATGTTTCAAGAGAACGCGGATCGACGCCGAAGCCTGAGGTCGCATTGCCCTGCGGGTCAAAGTCGCACAGCAGAACGCGTTTTCCGCGCTCGGACAGTGCCGCTGCGAGGTTGATCGCAGTCGTTGTTTTTCCCACGCCGCCCTTCTGGTTAGCGAACGCGATAATTTTACCCATAGTGCTTTCCTCTTTATTCGTGTTTTTTCCTATGCTCCTTATTATAGCACATGCTTAAAAGAAAACAAAGGCACTATCCCAAAATTTTTGCCTGCACGTTTCCTTCTGCGGAAAATGTTTCATGTGAAACATGAGTTTGCCTGCGTGTACGTTGTTTCACGTGGAACATAGACCGCCCGGGAAAGGTTTCACGTGAAACAGTCCCTCTCTGTTTCGCGCCGATGTTTCACGTGGAACAATTTCGTCATTTGTTCCATGCCTTTGTTTCACATGAAACAAAGGTGCCATCCCTTCGGATGGCACCTCAGTCTGTCGATAAAGTCTGTTTTCACGCCAAAACAGCAGTCGCGCGGCAGCGCGCATTCAAAAGCGTTTGCTGCGCAAACGCATGAAAACCGGGGGCGTGTACCTCGGTTTTCATACTTTAAGAGGGAGAAAGTTTCCGTATGGGAACTTTCGGACGTCCGTGTTTTGCGAAGTCAAAACACAGATTGTCGGAAAAACGATAGTTTTTCGACAGTCTCAAGTGCCATCCCTTCGGATGGCACCTATATAATATAGTATCGTGATTGCTGCGATTTACCCTTTCGCGTGCGGAATGCAGATAGTGAGCGTCAGGCCGTCATCGCTCTCCTGCTGCTTGACAGTCGCGCCGATCCCTGCATCGACCATCACCCCGACCGCACGGTTGAGTGTGTTCAGAAAAAAGCGTACATCCTTGAACAGGCGCACAACGTGCTTGCCGCTCTCCGGTTCAACGACCGGCTGCGGATTTTCCTTTGCCTTGAGGAATTCGTCAATATATTCCTCGGTACGGCTGACATTCAGCTCATGCTCGATAATATAATTGGTGACGTTGATGCGGTCGGCCTCATCGTTCAGGCGCAGCAGTGCCCGGGCGTGCCGCTCGGTCAGATTGTTGCAGCGGATCAGCTCCATATTCTGCTGCGACAGCCGCAGCAGCCGCAGCTTGTTCGCAACGGCCGACTGGGTCTTCCCTACCTTGCGCGCGGCCTCCTCCTGCGTCAGACCGAACTGCTCGATGAGCCGCTTGAAGCCGTTCGCCTCCTCAAAGAAATCCAGATCGCGCCGCTGCAAATTCTCAACGAGGGCAATTACCGACGAGTCCTCCCCGTCCGCGTTGATGAGCAGGCAGGGCACATCGGTCAGTCCGGCGACGCGCGCCGCCCTCAGCCGCCTCTCCCCCGCGACCAGTTCATAGCCGCCGTTCGCTGTCCGCCGCACAGTCAGCGGATTGAGCACGCCGTACTGACGGATGCTCTCCGCGAGCGTGGCGATCGCCTCCGGGTCGAAATATCGCCGCGGCTGATTGGGATTGCGCACGATCTCTGAAATACGGATGCGCCGCAGCACCCGATCCTCCCTCCCGGACACAAGCGTCAGGACCGATTTCATCATAAGTAGCCTCCTTTTCCTGCTGTGCCCGATGAACAGGGGTACTGCACCCCTGTTTTCTGTGGCACGGTCGTCCTTTGGTAATAGATTACCACAATTTTGCAGACAGGCAAGCAAAATCGACCGCGCAATCTGCCTTGTACGACAAATTCCTGTCATTTCCAACGAAAAAGCGGCTGATATACTTATTTTCGGACAAAAAATACCCTCTGTAATTTCCGTACAGAGGGTAAACTTTCCGTATAGTCTCAGAGCGGTGCGGTCTGAATTTTCTTAAAGCGGCGCGGGTATTTGTCGGGGGTATCGCTGATCTTCGGCAGACGAACGAGCGCCCGCTCGATGCCGTCATGCGGCACAGTATAGCTCAGCATTTCCGGCTCGCCGACGCCCAGCACCTCGAAGGCATGCGCCGCGCCCTGCACTTCCTCCGCGCAGTCCGCCGCCTTCATGGCGAGGAAGCAGCCGCCGACCTTGACCATCGGCACCGCCAGCTCGCTGAGCGTGCGCAGGTCTGCCACTGCACGCGAAACCGCCATATCGAACGACGCACGGCTGTCCTTCGCGAAATCCTCCGCCCGGGCATGGACGGCGGTGACGTTGGTCAGACCCAGCGTCTCGATGACCTCATTCAGAAAGTCGATGCGCTTGCGCAGCGCGTCGAGCAGGACAAATTCGGTCTCCGGACACAGTATTGCCAGGGGCATACCCGGAAAACCGGCGCCCGTGCCCACGTCGAGCACCCTTCCCCCCTGCGGCATATGCGGCGTGAGGGCGGCGCAGTCGAGGAAATGGCGCGTCACGACCTCGGTCGGTTCGGTGACTGCGGTGAGGTTCATCACCTTGTTCTTCTCCAGCAGCAGCGCGGAGAATTTCAACAAATCATCAATCATTTTTTCGCTGACCTCGGGCAAAAATTCCTTCAGCCCGGTGTACAGCAGCTCGCGGTCGGTCAAGCCTTTTCCCCCTTTCGATGCGTTTCGATATAGATCATCAGCGCAGTAATATCCGCCGGCGAGACGCCCGAAATGCGGGCCGCCTGACCGAAATTCAGCGGCTTGACTGCGTTCAGCTTCTGCCGCGCCTCCAGACGCAGCGAGTCCACCTCGTTATAGTCCAGATCAAGCGGCAGCGGACGGCTCTGAAGCCTGCGGTACTGCTCGACATCGCGCTCCTGGCGCTCGATATAACCGGCATATTTGATGCGGATCTCGACCTGCTCGCGGATGACCGCAGGCAGCTCCGGGCGCTCTGCATCGAACGGTGCAAGATCTGCGTAGCTCAGCTCGGGACGGCGCAGAAGGTCGATCAGCTTGCAGCCGGCCTTGAGAGGCGTCGAGTGATGCTGCTCCAGAAAGGCGTTCAGCTGCTCGCCCGGCGCGATGCCGACCGATGCGATGCGGTCAATCTCCTTCTGCACGGTTTCGTACTTTTTCCGTACTTTTTCGCCGCGTTCGGGCGAATTCAGTCCGACACGGACACCGATCGGAACAAGGCGCTCGTCCGCGTTGTCCTGCCGCAGCAGCAGGCGGTATTCCGAGCGCGAGGTCATCATGCGGTACGGTTCGTTCGTGCCGCGCGTCACCAGATCGTCGATCAGCGTACCGATGTATCCGTCTGCACGGTCGAGCACGAGCGGTTCCTCGCCCTTGAGTCTGAGGGCGGCGTTGATGCCTGCCACAAGGCCCTGCGCGGCCGCCTCCTCGTAGCCGGACGAGCCGCAGAACTGGCCCGCGCCGTACAGACCGGAAACTTTTTTGGTTTCGAGCGTCGGGCGCAGCTCCAGCGGATCGATGCAGTCATACTCGATGGCGTAGGCCGGACGCATGATTTCGGCGTGCTCCAGTCCCTTGACCGAATGCAGCATTCTGCGCTGTACATCGAACGGCATGGAGGACGAAAAGCCCTGTACATAGATTTCCTCGGTATCCAGTCCCATCGGCTCAAGAAACAGCTGATGGCGCGGCTTGTCCGCGAAGCGCACGACCTTATCCTCGATGGACGGGCAGTAGCGCGGACCGACGCCCTCGATTTTGCCGCCGTAGAGCGGCGAACGGTCGAGGTTTGCGCGGATGATCTCATGCGTTTCCGCAGTCGTATAGGTCAGATGACATACCGCGCGGTTATCGGGCGGATGGTCGGTTTCGAACGAAAACGGGATGATTTCGTCCTCGCCCTCCTGCACCGCCAGACCCTCGAAGTTGATCGAGCGGCGGTTAACACGCGGAGGCGTGCCGGTCTTGAAGCGCTGAAGCCGCAGTCCCAGACCGCGCAGCGACTCGGTGAGCGGCTTTGCCGCCGCCATGCCGTCCGGGCCGGATTCACGGGTATATTCTCCGATGATAACGCGGCCGCCGAGGAAGGTGCCCGAGGCGACAACGACCGCCTTGACTGCATGGCGCACGCCGACAGCGGTCACGATAGCCGAAACCACGCCGTCCTTCTGCTCGATGGCGACCACCTCATCCTGCATGAGAAACAGGTTTTCCTGCTGCTCCAGAACGTGCTTCATATACGCTCTGTATTTAATTCGGTCGGCCTGCGCACGCAGAGAATGCACCGCAGGGCCCTTGCCGCGGTTGAGCATACGGTACTGAATGCAGGCCGCATCCGCCGCCCGGGCCATCTCTCCGCCCAGTGCATCGATCTCTCGAACGAGGTGTCCCTTGGCCGTGCCGCCGATGGCAGGATTGCACGGCATATTGCCTACAGCGTCCAGATTGATCGAAAAACACGCGGTTTTCGCACCTAAACGCGCACTTGCGAGCGCGGCCTCAATGCCTGCATGACCGGCGCCGATCACCGCAACATCGAACGCTTCCGCATCAAATGCTGTCATCGCGCGGCGCCTCCTTTTGTATATCGAAATAGCAAAATGTTCATCGGTCCCTCTCTGTGTAAAACTGTTGATAACTATGTGGAAACTCTGGATAACTCTACTTTGAGTGGTCAATTTCGTTTTACTAAACGTAATATTTTATATTATGATTACGTTTCGTTGTATTATTGCCTGAAAAAGGGGCCGCTGCGCGCGGCAGGCGGCCCCCCTATCCACATTGTTTCCACATTCGGTCTCCGCGTCACTTGCCGACGCAGAAATCGCTGAAAATTCGGGTAACGACCGACTCGGTCACGGTCTCGCCGGTGATCTCGCCGAGCGCGGCAATCGCGCCCTCTGCATCCATCACGACAGCGTCCGGCGTCATGCCGCACTGTGCAGCGTACAGCGCCGCTTCGCAGCGTTCTGCGGCGCGCGCGAGCGCGGCGGCCTGACGGGCGTTTGTGATCAGTGCGCCGTCAAACGCAGTCTCTCCGAAGCCGATGGTGCGCGGAATGAGCGACAGCAGACGGTCCATTCCCTCCCCTGTCTTTGCCGACAGATGAACGATGTGCGCGAACTGCTTTTTGAGCAGCTCCTCGTCGAGCTGCTGCGGCAGATCGGTCTTGTTCAGCACGGCGATCGCACGGTGTCCGGCCGAACGGGCGAGCACGAGCATGTCCTCTTCCCCGATCGCCTTGGAGCCGTCGAACACGGCGAGAATGAGTGCGGACGCAGACGCTTCCGCCATCGCGCGGTCGATACCGGCCTGCTCGACCGGGTCGGTCGTATCGCGCAGTCCGGCCGTATCGGTCACGCGCAGCAGGATCTGGCCGACCTTGACGTTCTCCTCGATGAGGTCGCGCGTCGTGCCGGGAATGTCCGTGACGATGGCGCGTTCGCGGCCGAGCAGCGTGTTCAGCAGCGTCGACTTGCCGGCGTTCGGCCGGCCGAGAATGACGCACGGCACGCCCTCGCGCAGGATACGTCCCCGTTCATAGCTCTCCGCCATGCGGTAAAGCTGACTTGTTGTCTGGTGCAGCAGCGCCGCCGCATCATCGAACAGGATCGGGTCGATGTCCTCGTCCGGAAAATCGACGATCGCGTGGAAATGCGCGACCATGCCGAGCAGCTTGTCGCGCATCTGCTGCACGCTCGAGCCGACCGCACCCATCATCTGCGCCGCGGCGTTTTGCGCGGCTTCGACCGTGCGCGCCGTGATCAGATCATGTACGGCTTCCGCCTCGGAAAGTCCCATTTTATCGTTCAGAAACGCGCGGCGCGTGAACTCTCCGGCCTCGGCCTGCCGCACGCCGTGCGCAAAAAGCGCATCGAGCGCCGCGGTCAGGACCGCAGTCGAGCCATGGCACTGAATTTCCGCCATATCCTCGCCCGTGTAGGTATGCGGTGCGCGGAACACGACCGCATAGCAGGCATCGAGCAGATGCCCGTTCTTGTCGGAAAGCGTACCGTAAACCAGCTTCTGCGAGGCTGCTTCCGCCAGCGGACTGCCGTTTTTCGGAGAAAAGACCGCGCTGACCGCACCGATCGCCTGCGCACCCGATACACGGATGATGCCGATCGGCCCGCCCGATGCGGCAACAGCGGCAATCGTATCATTCATAGATGATACCTCTGCGTTAATGACGCTGGCGGCCGCTGTCCGGTGCGATAACGACGCGGCGGCTCGGCTCAGTGCCGGTGGAGTAGGTCGTAACGCCGTTGAAGTCCTGAAGAGCGGCATGGATGATGCGGCGCTCATACGGATTCATCGGCTCGAGAGTCATCGAGCGATGGCTCTTGACGACCTTCATCGCCATCTTGCGCGCCAGACGCTCCAGGCTCTCCGCGCGCTTCTCGCGATAGTTTTCGGTATCAACAGACAGACGAACGTGCTCGTCGAGCGCGTTGTTCAGCACGAGCGAGCCGAGATACTGGATCGCGTCGAGCGTATCGCCGCGGCGGCCGATGATCGGACCCATGTCCGGACCGGACAGCTCGAGGCGCAGCTGGTCGCACTCGGTCTGCGGCAGAACCGTGACCTGACCCTCGATGCCCATCTTCTCCATCAGACCGGAGATGAACGAGGTCGCGAGCTCCTCTGCCTTCTTCATGCAGTCCTCGGAAACCGGGATGAGCTCGCGCTCCTTCGGAACGGACGGAGTGATCGGGCGCTCCTCGCGCGGGCGGCGCTCACGACGCGGACGGTCGCTGCGTTCACGGCGCGGGCGGTCGCTGCGCTCGCGGCGCGGACGCTCGACCTCGAGCTTTTCCGGAACAAAATCCGCCGGAGCGGCCTTGACCAGACGCGGCGTGTCGTCCTCGTCGGTGATGGACAGCTTCTGCGGCTTGACAGCCGGCTTTTCTGCCTTCGGCTCGGTCTTTACCGGCTTCGGAGCCGGCTTTTCCGCCTTCGGAGCCGGCTGCTTCTCCTCGATGATCTCGGGCGCCTCATAGGTCACGCGGACGCGCGCCGGGGTCGCACCAATGCCGAGAAAGCCCTTTTTACCGTTGTCGAGTACCTCTACGGATACATCATCGCGGTCGAGACCCAGCTGACGCAGCGCGTTTGCGATGGCTGCATCACGGTTCTCGCCGGTTGCTTCAAAAAACTTCTGCATGATTACTTGTCCCCCTTCTTTTTCTCACTATGGGACTTCTGCGCAGCGCGGTTTGCCTCGCGCTTCGCCTTTTTTTCCGCCGCCACACGCTCTGCTTCGGCAGCCTGTTCTGCCTCCTGCCTGCCGCGGATGCGCTTGGTCAGAATGACCTCCTGTACGCAGGTGAATACGTTGTTGAAGATCCAGTAAATGCCGATCGCGCCCGGAAGGATGAACGCAAAGTACAGCGACATCAGCGGCATCAGCATGGTCATCATCTTCATCTGGTTCGCAGCCGCATCGTTGCCCTTGGGCATATTCTGCATCTTCTGCATGATGTAGCTGGAGAGATATGCGGTCAGGCACGACAGGATCGGGATGATCCAGATCAGGCCCGGGTGCTTGATGGACGGAGTATCCGCCAGATTAAGGCCGAAAAAGTTGAAGTCCATCGGGAAGATGCTCTCGCCGTCGGCGAGGCACTTGAGAACGTCGGGCGCGAAATTGCCGGCTGCATCCTTGAATGCGTTCAGCTTTTCCGCGATCACGATCTGTACGGTGTAGTTTGCGCCTGCCAGATTGTCCAGACCGACCAGCTGCGCGAGCTTGATGACCGTCTCGCTGCTCAGGCCGACGATATACTGCAGCGGCTGCTGTACCGCATAGTACAGACCCATCATGATGGGGAGCGGAATGAACTGGGGCAGGCAGCCGCTCATCGGGCTGACGCCGCGGCGTTCATAGAGCGCCTGGATTTCCTCGTTGAGCTTGGCGCGGTTGTTCGCGTACTTCTTCTGAAGCTGCTGCATCTCCGCGTTGAGCGCGGTCATGGCGAGCATGCTCTTCTTGCCCTTGATGGCGAGCGGTACGCAGCACAGCTTGACGATCAGCGCGAACAGGATAACGGCAAGGCCGTAGTTATGCACGAAATTGTACAGGCTGAGCAGGATCAGACCGAACGGTCTGACGATGAGATAACCAAAGATATTGGGGTCTTTGATCAGGTTGGAAAGTTGATCGATGGTCATAAGAACCTCCAGAAATGCGCGCTCTGGGCGCGTTTATGGCCGGAAAATATTTCCCCGGCAATGAGAGCCCTTCCCTGCCTCACGGCACCGGGTCATAGGGGCCTCGTTTGGAGAAGGGATGGCAGCGGCAGATGCGCCTCAGCGCAAGCCAGCCTCCCTTCAGAGCGCCGTACTTCTCGATCGCCTCGAGGGCGTACTGCGAGCAAGTCGGCGTATAGCGGCAGCAGGGCGGCTTGAGCGGAGAGATATTTCTCCGGTAAAACCGCACGAGCGCCAGAAGCAACCGCTTCACGGCTGAGCTGCTGCGGCTTTGTTCTCGCGGAGCGCACGCAGCAGCGATTTTTCGATGTCCTGATAGGTCGCGCCCACCGCGCGCGCACGCGCGACGAGCACAAGGTCAACGCCGGTGGCAAATTCGTCCTCGTGCAGGCGGTATGCCTCACGAAACAGACGCTTGATGCGGTTTCTCTTGACCGCACATGCCAGTTTTGCGCTGACCGTCAGTCCGAGACGGTTGTGTCCGAGACGGTTTTTCCGGCAGTAAAGCACAAGATGCCTGCCTGCCGACGAGGTGCCTCGATGATACAGCCGCCGGAATTCATGGTTTTCCTTTAAGGCTATGGTTTTCTTCATGTCTGTGTCTCCTCGTTCCTTTCGATGCCCGGAAAAAAACGAAATTATCGACAAATTCTTCTTTGCGCGGTTGTTTTCATGACTGCAAAGCTGACGGCGCTCTTTTCTCTGCCCTGCCTGCGCCGCCCAGTGGACTGCGGGCCGCACCGCGCGGTCAAAGCGCGGCGATCGCCCTTTTTGCAGGTTTCCGGCCGTTTGGGGGACGGTTTCCGCCGTTTTCTGCGCACGACGAAAAAGGCCTGCCCATCAGACCGAAAAAAACGAGCCGCATTTCTGCGGCCCGCAACAGTTTCCTCCGCGCCGCGGCGCGAATATATATGACCCTTTGCGAAGGGTCCTGCTGCCGATCAGGCAGACAGCTTAGCGCGACCCTTTGCGCGACGGCGAGCCAGTACCTTGCGGCCGTTCGCGGTGGACATGCGCTTGCGGAAGCCGTGCTCCTTGGAGCGCTGACGCTTCTTCGGCTGGAACGTTCTCTTCATAACTTCGTGCACCTCCCTGTTCTGAATTTTACGGATGGGCACCGGCATAGGTCCGGCGCGAGACGCGGGCATATGCCGCTGCCTGTCCGCATAATATGATACGATATATATTATCGTATAGCGGACGCGAAATGTCAAGCTTTTTTTGCAAAAAATTCGTTTTTTTCGTATCTTTTCAACATCTTGTGTCTGCATTTTCCCGCTCCACCACGCTTTGTATGTCGCGGCCGCTTTTCGCGCCTCCAGCCGGCCGGCACAATAAAAGTTATCCACAGTTTCCATTTGATATTGTGGATACTGTGTGCTATTATAAAATAGAATAGGAGTCGGCTCCCGCCGTTCTCCGCTGTTCTGCTGTGCCGGAATTCCGGACTTTTCTTCGGATTTTTTCGCGCCGCATCCCATATTTTTCTGAAAAACCGTGCGTTTTCGTATGGTTTGTTTGCTTTGCGAAAAAACGGGGCCGCCCCTCTTTTTTCGCGTTTCCACCGCGTCTGTGGACGGCGCCTTTGTCCACAGCTTTTTCGCCCTGTCCCGGCGACACTCTATAAGGAGGCTCTCCTCATGGCCAACAACATACTGGAGATGGCGCTCGAACTGCTTGAACACGAGCAGAAGTTTCTGCCGTCTACCCTGTCAGCCTGGTTCGGGGATGCGACGGTGGTTTCGTTTACCGACAACCGCCTTGTTCTGCATTCCCCGTCAGACTTCAAGCAAAAGTACATTACCGACAAATTCATCGAACCGCTTCAGAACGCGCTGTATCAGCTGACCGGCGAGGCAGCGACCGTTGTGGTGGTGACCGGGGAATACAGCACCCCCGCCCAGTCGGCGTCTCCGTACGATGACTATACCTTTGAACGGTTCATCGTCGGCTCGTCCAACAAATTCGCTCACGCGGCGGCCTATGCGGTCGCGCAGCGCCCGGCTGCGGAAAACAACCCGCTGTTCATCTACGGCAACTCCGGTCTGGGCAAGACCCATCTGATGTACGCGATCGCGAACGTTCTGCGCCGCACGCACCCGGAATTCCGCATCATTTATGTAAAGGGCGAGGATTTCACCAACGAGCTGATCACCGCGATCCAGAAGGCGGATGTGCAGTCCTTCCGCAACAAGTATCGCGTCGTCGATCTGCTGCTGCTCGACGACGTACAGTTCATCGCCGGCAAGGAGCGCACGCAGGAGGAATTCTTCCATACCTTTAATGCGCTGTACGAGGCGAAAAAACAGATCGTCCTCACCTCCGACCGTCCGCCGAAGGAGATCAACACGCTCGAGGAGCGCATGAAGACCCGTTTTGAATGGGGTCTGCTCGCGGACATCCAGCCGCCGGACTTTGAAACCCGAATCGCCATCATCCGCGACAAAGCAGTAAAGATGAGCATCGAGCTGCCCGACGAGGTATCCAACTACATCGCGGAGAACATCCAGTCCAACATCCGTCAGCTCGAGGGCGCGGTCAAAAAGATCAAGGCGATGCACGAGCTGATGGGCGAACGCATCACGGTCTCGCTCGCCGAAAACGCGATCGACGCGCTGCGCACGGAAAATCCGGGTCTCAACCCGACGCCCGAGCGCATCATGGAGGCGGTCGCGAACTACTTCTATATCCCGGTCGAGCAGATGATCTCCAAGGACCGCTCCAAGGACGTCGCGTATCCGCGCCAGATGGCGATGTACATGATCCGCCAGGAGCTCGAATACTCCTTCCCCGACATCGCAAAGATCTTCAAGCGCGACCATACCACCGTCATGCACGCCTGCAACAAGATCGAGGAGGAGCGCAAGAAATCGCGCCAGACCGAGGACGTCATCAAAAAGCTGCACAATAACATACGCGGCGACTGAGTTCTGCGGCACTGCATATATGCATATCCGCTGTACACAAGCTGTATATTTATGCATTTATTTATCCCCAGTTTTCTGTGGAATCCACAGGGATAAGTCTGTGGATAATCAAGGGTGTGTTTTCGTGTGTGGACAGTCCATTTTCCATCCACAATCGTCTGTGGACGACATTTCCCGCGCCGCTGCTGACAATTTCGGAGTTATCCACAGGCTCCACAGCCTCTATTACTACTGCGAAAACCTTTCCTTTTATCTGAGAGGTTTTTTCTGTCCGTCTCCCGCGGACACATTATGCACGCGAATTTCCAGTAATAAAAAGGAAATTCCTGATCCGGGCTCTGCTGACGCGAATAAACCCGGCAGCAGCCCTTATAAATGTCATTGTTTTTAGAGAAAGGAATCAAAATGAAGTTTTCCTGCGAAAAAGAGATCCTTCTTGGTCTTCTCGGCACAGCTTCGCGCGCCGTTACCGGCAAAAGCTCGATGCCGCTGCTCGAAGGTCTGCTTATCTGTGCTGATGCTTCGACGCTGACCGTCACCGGTTATGACATGTCGATGGGCATCCGCACCACGACCGAGACCGATGTGGTCGAACCGGGCAGCATCGTTATCAATGCAAGGCTGCTGCTCGACATTGTCCGCAAGCTGCCGAACGACGTCGTCTATATCGAGACGGACGACAAGCTGATGACGACCGTCAAATGCGGCCGCGCGGTGTTTAATCTGGCCGCGACCGAGGCGGACGAATTCCCGGCGCTCGCTGAGGTTTCCAGCGCTACCGGGTTTTCTCTGCCCCAGAATATCCTGAAAAGCATGATTTCCCAGACGATTTTCTCGGTTTCCGACAACGAATCCAAGCCGATCCATACCGGCTGCCTGTTCGAGCTGGATGGCTCGCGCCTCAATGTGGCAGCGGTCGACGGCTACCGTCTTTCCGTACGCCGCGAGACCATCGAAGGGATGTCCGGGGAAATGAAATTCGTGGTTCCGGGCGCTTCCCTGCGCGAAATCGAGCGCATTCTCGGAGAGGATGACGAGCCGGTAGAGATTTTCCCCGACCAGAAGAACATCCTGTTCCGTATCGGCGGTACGATGCTGATCACCCGTCTGATCGAAGGCGAGTTTCTCAACTACCGCGCCGCTATCCCAAACGACTTTGAGCACGTTGTCGACATCGACTCGCACGAGCTCATCAGCTCGATCGAGCGCGTGTCGCTGATCGTCTCGGAAAAGCTGAAAAACCCGGTCCGTTTTCATTTTGACGGCAATTATGTGCAGCTTTCGTGCGTGACCGCGATCGGCAAGAGCTACGATGAATGCCCGATCGACGGCTGCATCGAGGATCTGGAGATCGGCTTCAATAACCGCTATATGCTCGACGCGCTGCGCGCATCCGGCACGGAAAAGGTGCGGCTCCAGCTCAAGGGCTCGCTCAACCCGATCGTTATTTCCCCGACCGAGGGCGACAAGTTCACCTATCTGGTCCTGCCTGTGAGGTTGCGTGCAAATGACTGAAATCAAGATCGAAACCGAATTTATCAAGCTTGACGCCCTGCTGAAGTTCGCAAATCTGGTATCCTCGGGCGGCGAGGCCAAGCTCCGCATCGCGGACGGCGAGGTGCTGGTCAACGGCGAAAAATGCACCATGCGCGGCAAGAAGCTGCGTCCGGGCGACAGGATCGAGCTGGGCGGCGAGACCGTTGTGATCGCATAAACGCACACGATGTACAATAACGAACGCGATTTTGCGTGTACGAAAACGTACAGATATACGGATAACGTGGAGTGACCGGGCAGAATGCACATCAAGACATTGAAATTACAGAATTTCCGCAATTATGAGGATGCACGCTTTGTCCTCGACCCGGCGGTCAATCTGATCTGCGGCGAGAACGGGCAGGGCAAGACCAACCTGCTCGAGGCGGCGGCGGCCTGCTCGACCATGCGGCTGTTCCGCACGGCGCAGAAGAAGGAAGGACTGCGGTTCGGTGAGGATGCGGCATTCATCTGCTCGGAATTCGAGGCGCAGGGCCGCGAAAACACACTCGAGCTGCGCCTGTCGCGCCTCAGGGCGATGGAGATCTACAAAAACGGCGTGCGCCAGAAGCGGCAGAGCGACGTGCAGGGCCTGCTCAAGACCGTGCTGTTCTGTCCGGAGGATCTGATGCTCGTGCGCGCAGGCGCGGCGGCGCGGCGGCGCTTTCTCGACACGGCGCTGTGTCAGCTGCGGCCGAACTACGCGCGCTATCTGGAGGAATACAACCGTCTGCACGAGCACAAGACGCGCATCCTGCGCGACAGCGAAGAAAAACCGTCTCTGCTGTCGATGTGGGAGGACTTTTCGCTGCGCATGGCGCGCATCGGCGCGCAGATCATCCGCTACCGCGCGTATTACTGCCGCAGGCTGCTTGCGGCGGCGGCAGCGGTCTATTCCGATATCGCGCCGCATGAGGCGCTGTCCGGCGTCTACCGCACGGTCAGCAGCGTCAGCGATCCGTTCGCGTCCGCGCAGCAGCTCGAGCGCGAGCTGATCGACCATGTATTCTGGCACAAAAACGCCGAGATCGCGGCGAAAAGCTGCCTTTCCGGACCGCACAAGGACGATCTCGAGCTGCTGCTCGACGGGCGGAGCGCGTCGGCGTTCGCCTCGCAGGGACAGGTGCGCACCTGCACGCTGTCGCTCAAGCTGGCCGAGCGCGAGCTATTTTTTGAGGAGGACGGAGAGTATCCCGTGCTGCTGCTCGACGATGTTCTGAGCGAGCTCGACCGCCGCAGGCAGGACTTCGTTCTCAACCGGATCTCCGCCGGTCAGGTCATGATCACCTGCTGCGAGGACGGCATTTCGGAAAAATTACGCGCCGGTGCGGCGTTTCACATCAAAAACGGCAAAATTGTATAAGTCTCCGGTACACAAACGCGCGAAAATGTGGTATAATAAAATAAATAATCATTCCGGAGGAATATCATGTATTTACACCTCGGACAGGATTACATTGTGCCGCTGCAGAATGTCGTAGCGGTTTTTGATATGGACACGGCAACCGTGTCCGGCCGCACGCAGCGTCTGCTCTCGCGGCTTCAGGACGAGGGGCGCATCATTGAGCTGTACGATGATCTGCCGCGCGCGGCCGTGCTGTGTGAAAGTGCGCTCGGCGAGACGCTGTATCTGACGCAGCTGTCGCCGCAGGCGCTCCAGCGCAGAGCGGAAAAGGCATACGCGATATAAAAATATTGAAAAACCTCGTTTTTCGATGAAATGGCGCGCTGATGCGCGATTTTTCTGTTATCGCAATTTTCGAAAGGAAATTTTTTTATATGAGTGAAGAGATTGAAATCAAGGACGAAGTGCTCGATCTGAAGGTCACAGAGACCTACGACGAGAACCAGATCCAGGTCCTCGAGGGTCTGGAAGCCGTCCGCAAACGCCCGGGCATGTACATCGGCTCTACCTCGGCGCGCGGTCTGCATCATCTGGTGTATGAGATCGTCGACAACTCGATCGACGAGGCGCTCGCGGGCTACTGCACGCACATCGAGGTCACGATCGAAAAGGGCGACATCATCCGCGTCACGGATAACGGCCGAGGCATTCCCTGCGGCATCCATCCGCAGATGGGCATTCCGACGCTCGAGGTCGTTCTGACTGTGCTGCACGCAGGCGGCAAGTTCGACGGCTCGGGCTACAAGGTCTCCGGCGGTCTGCACGGCGTCGGCTCGTCGGTCGTAAACGCGCTGTCCGACTGGCTCGAGGCCGAGGTCCGCGACGGTCACACCAAGCACTACATGCGCTTTGAGCGCGGCGTGACGACCGTAAAAATGCGCGATACACCGTGCGAGAGCGAGACCGGCACGACCATCCGCTTCCACGCCGACCCGGAGATCTTCGAGACCACGGTCTACGAGTACGATGTGCTCGAAAAGCGTCTGCGCGAGCAGGCGTTCCTGAACGCGGGCCTCAAGATCACCCTGCGCGACGAGCGCGACGATGAGCCGGTCGAGGAGGTCATGCACTACGAGGGCGGCATCCGTCAGTTCGTCGAGCATCTCAACCGCACCAAGACCCCTCTGCACGAGCAGGTCATCTACATGGAGGGCAGCCGCGACACCTCGATGGCCGAGGTCGCCATGCAGTACACCGACAGCTACAGCGAGCTGATGCTGTCCTTCGCCAACAATATCAATACCACCGAGGGCGGCACACACGAGACCGGCTTCAAGGCCGCGCTGACCCGCGTTCTGAACGACTACGGCAAGAAATACAAGCTGCTCAAGGACGACGAGTCCTTCAAGGGCGAGGACGCCCGCGAGGGTCTGACCGCTATCATCTCGGTCAAATTACAGGAGGCGCAGTTCGAGGGCCAGACCAAGACCAAGCTCGGAAACAGCGATATGCGTGCGCTGGTCGACGCGATGGTCTCCGAAAAGCTGATGACCTTCTTCGAGGAAAATCCGCAGGTGGCCCGCACTATTATCGAGAAGGCGCAGACCGCCGCGCGTGCCCGCGAGGCTGCGAAGAAGGCGCGCGAAATGACGCGCCGCAAGTCTGCGCTCGATTCCGCTTCCCTGCCGGGCAAGCTGGCGGACTGCATCGAAAAGGACCCGACCTACACTGAAATCTACATCGTCGAGGGTGATTCCGCAGGCGGCTCCGCCAAGGAGGGCCGCGACCGCCGTCATCAGGCGATCCTGCCGCTCTGGGGCAAGATGCTGAACGTCGAAAAGGCGCGTCTCGACCGCGTCTACGGCAACGACAAGCTCACCCCGATGATCACCGCCTTCGGCGCGGGCTTCGGCGACGATTTCGATCTCGCAAAGCTGCGCTACGGCAAGATCATCCTCATGGCCGATGCCGATGTCGACGGCAGCCATATCCGCACCCTGCTTCTGACGTTCTTCTTCCGCTTCATGCGTCCGCTGATCGAGCACGGTCATGTGTTCATCGCGCAGCCGCCGCTGTTCAAGAACGAGAAGGGCAAGGACGTCCGCTATACCTACACCGAGGAGCAGCAGCGCGACTGCGTCAACGAAATGGGAGACGGCGTGCGCGTACAGCGCTACAAGGGCCTCGGCGAGATGGACCCGCAGCAGCTGTGGGAGACCACCATGGACCCCGAGCACCGCACGCTGCTTCAGGTCACGATGGAGGATGCGGCGGCGGCCGATGAGACCTTTGCGCTCCTAATGGGCGAAAAGGTAGAGCCGCGTCGCGAATTTATTGAAAGAAATGCGAAGTATGTCATGAATCTTGACGTTTAAGGGAGAAAAGTCATGCTGTTTTTTGTAAACGATTACGGTTACGGCGCACACCCCAAAGTTCTGGAACATCTGACGGAGACCAATATGCAACCGCTCACCGGCTACGGAAATGACGAGATCACCGCGTCCGCTGCGGAGAAGATCAAGGCGGCCTGCGCCTGCCCGGAGGGACAGGTTTACTTCCTCACCGGCGGCACGCAGACCAACATGGTCGTCATCGACGCGCTGCTGCGTCCGTATGAGGGCGTTGTCGCGTCCTCCTGCGGCCATGTGAACACCCATGAGGCCGGCGCCATCGAGAGCACCGGACACAAGGTGCTGACCGTTCCGCACAGGAACGGCAAGCTGGACGCGGACGATCTGCGCGAGTACATCGAGACGTTCTATGCGGACGAAAGCCATAACCACATGGTATTCCCGGGCATGGTCTATATCTCCCATCCGTCCGAATACGGCACGCTTTACACGAAAAACGAGCTGGAGCGCATTTCCGCCGTGTGCAAGGCATTCGATCTGCCGCTTTTCCTCGACGGCGCGCGCCTCGGCTACGGCCTGACGGCAGATACCGACGTGACGCTCCCGGACATCGCACGGCTGACCGATGTGTTCTACATCGGCGGCACCAAGTGCGGCGCGCTGTGCGGCGAAGCGGTCGTGTTCACGCACGGCAATATGCCGCGCCAGTTCGAGACCATGGTCAAGCGCCACGGCGCGATGGTCGCAAAGGGCCGCCTGAACGCGGTTCAGTTCGACGCCCTGTTCACCGACGGCCTGTATGAAAAGATCTGCGCACCGGCGGTGCGCCTCGCGCTCAAACTGCGCGACGGTCTCGCGGCAAAGGGATACCGCTTCGCGATCGACTCCCCCACCAATCAGCAGTTTATCATCGTCGAAAACAGCAGGCTGCCCGAACTCGGCGGCAAGGTCGCATACAGCTTTATAGAGAAATATGACGCGGAGCATACGGTCATCCGTCTGGCGACGAGCTGGGCGACGACCGAGGAGCAGGTAGACGAGCTGCTCCGTCTGCTCTAAGCGTGAAAATACAGCCGTTTTCCGGCTGAAAGCCAACAATTCTGGAGGCAAAGAATGAGTCAAGAATACGAACAGCAGAAAATCATGCAGGTCGATCTCGAACGCGAGATGAAGAAAAGCTATATCGACTATGCAATGAGCGTTATTGTCGGCCGCGCGCTGCCCGATGTGCGCGACGGCCTCAAGCCGGTACACCGCCGCATCCTGTACGCTATGTACGAGGACGGTCTGACCTCGGACAAGCCCTACCGCAAGTCGGCAACGACCGTCGGTAACGTGCTCGGCCGCTATCATCCGCACGGCGACGCATCGGTCTATGACGCAATGGTGCGTATGGCGCAGCCGTTCTCGCTGCACTATCCGCTGATCGACGGCCACGGCAACTTCGGTTCTGTGGACGGCGACCCTCCGGCAGCATACCGTTACACCGAGGCCCGCATGGCCAAACTGGCGAACTACATGCTGGCGGACATCAAGAAGAACACAGTCGATTTCCAGCCGAACTTTGACGAGGAGCGTCAGGAGCCGGTCGTGCTCCCGTCCCGCTTCCCCAACCTGCTGGTAAACGGCTCGTCCGGCATCGCGGTCGGCATGGCGACCAACATTCCGCCGCATAACCTCTCCGAGGTCATCGACGGCACCTGCTATGTCATCGACCACCCCGAGGCTGAGCTGGACGAGATCTGCCAGTTCATCAAGGGCCCGGACTTCCCGACCGGCGGCGTCATCATGGGCCGCAGCGGCATCCGCGCCGCCTATGCGACCGGCCGCGGCAAGATCAAGGTCCGCGCAAAGACCGAGATCGTAGATCTGCCGAACGGCAAGAGCCAGATCGTCATTACCGAGATCCCGTACATGGTCAACAAGGCCCGTCTGGTCGAATCCATGGCAAATCTCGTCAAGGACAAGCGCGTGGAAGGCATCACCAACATCCAGGACCATTCCTCCCGCGAGGGCATGCAGATCGTCGTGGACGTTCGCCGCGATGCGAACGCGCAGGTCATCCTCAACCAGCTTTTCACCTATTCTCAGCTGGAAGACACCATTTCGATGATCCATATCGCGCTCGTACCGGGTGCGGGCGGCAAATTGCAGCCGCGCGTGCTGACCCTGCGCCAGATCCTCGACCAGTATATCGGCTTCCAGAAGGACGTTGTCGAGCGCCGCACGCGCTTCGACCTCAAGAAGGCGCGCGACCGTGCGCACATTCTGGAGGGCCTCAAGGTCGCGACCGACAATATCGACCGCATCATCGCCATCATCCGCGCGTCTAAGAACGAGGCGGAGGCCAAGGAAAACCTGATGGCGGAGCCGTTCTGGATCGACCAGATTGCGCTGCTCGGCATCGTGGACGGCTCGGAGCACTTCGAGTTCCATCTCGACGAGCCGCAGGCGCAGGCGATCGTTGACATGCGTCTGGGCCGCCTGTCCGGTCTGGAGCAGGAGAAGATCAACGACGAGTACAAGGACCTCGAAAGCCGCATCGCAGGCTTTGAGGACATCCTTTCGTGCGACGCGAACATCCTCGCGGTCGTCAAGAAGGAGCTCCAGGAGATCAAGCAGAAGTACGGCGACGAGCGTCATACGCGCATCGAAAATGTGGCCGATGAGATCGACATCGAGGACCTCATCGAGCAGCAGGACTGCGCGTACACCCTCACCCACTTCGGCTACATCAAGCGCCAGCCGACCTCGGTCTACCGTGCGCAACGCCGCGGCGGCCGCGGCGTTTCCGCGATGAGCACCCGCGAGGAGGACTTCGCGAAGGACATCTTCACCGCGTCCACGCATGACACCATCCTGTTCTTCTCCGACCGCGGCAAGGTCTACAAGCTCAAGGGCTATCAGATCCCGGAGACCGGCCGTTCGGCAAAGGGCATGAACATCGTCAACCTTCTGGAGCTGGAAAACGGCGAAAAGATCACCGCTATGTTCCCGATTCAGGAGTTTGCGGACGATAAGTTCCTGTTCTTCGTCACCCGTCAGGGCATTGCGAAGCGCATCGTGCTCTCCGATCTTCAGAATATCCGCCGTGCAGGTCTGCGCGCGCTGAGCCTCAACGAGGACGACGCGCTGGTCGACGTCCGACTGACCGACGGCGAGCAAAACATCCTCATCGCGACCCACAACGGCAAGGCGATCTGCTTTGACGAGAACGAGGTCCGCGCGATGGGCCGTACTGCAACCGGCGTGCGCGGCATCAAGCTCGCGGACGGCGATTATGTCATCGGCGCGGCGCGTGCACGCAAGGACGCGTATGTGCTCTCCGTCACCGAAAACGGCTACGGCAAGCGCACGCCGGTCGAGGAATTCACCGTGCATCATCGCGGCGGCGGCGGCATCATGCTGCACAGCCTGACCGCAAAGACCGGTCTGGTCGCAGGCATCGCGGTCGTTGACAGCGAAAACGACGTCATGATCATCACCGACGACGGCGTTATCATCCGCACCGGCGTCGAGGAGATCCGTGAATGCGGACGCGGCTCGCAGGGCGTTATCGTCATGCGTACCGGCGCGGACGTCAAGGTCATCTCGATTGCCCGCACGGACAAGGAGGAAGAGGACGAAACGGCGGAGGAAAGCACCGGGGAGTCCGCTGAGACCACCGAAGAGACGACGGACGGCGAATAAGATTATATCGGGAAATCTGTTTTCCGGCATTCGAGAGCACCTTTCGGTTGAGAGGTGCTCCTTTTGTTTCGATATTGAAACCTGCTATGGCTTGACAATGCAAAGGCGGAAACGTAAAATAGAAAACAGTATGAATGCTGGCGCGAAGTCAGGGAAGAGTCAGAGCGGCGGCAGGAGATTAAAAGGGGATAGTTCCATTGAAAAAGCAAATTCTAAGCGGTGTTTTAGCCGCTGTAATGCTGCTTTCGCCTGCTTATGCGGCGGAAAGCGGCGCATCGGACAGTACGGCGGATGCCGCCGTCGCGACGGCGGCCGAGGCGCAGAGCGTCAAGCTCGTGTTCGCCTCCGACAAGACGCTCACCGACGCGAACGGCGATACGGTCAAGGAGATATTCAAAAGCCGTCTGGACGCGCTCGGCTACAAGGATTACACGCTGACCGTAGCGGATGACGGCTCGACCATCACCGTCGAGTTCCCGGCCTCCGTGCAGGTCTCCCATCTCGCAGATTATCTCGTGCAGCCGGCGGCCTTTTCCGCGTCCGACGCGGACGGCAAGGTATGGCTGACGAACGAGGATCTCAAGCAGGTCACGAGCACCAAGGGCAGCAAGGACGGCACCGGCTGCGTTGTGCTGACGCTGACGACAAGGGGCCGCCAGAGCCTCAAGGAGGCGACCGCCGCGATCGCGGACCGCGACAGCGACAAAAAGCTGTACATCAAAATGGACGGACAGACCATCGCCTCTCCGACCATTTCGAGCAAAATCGACAGCAGCAGCGTCAATATCGAGAACAATTTTACTGAGCAGGTCGCGGAAAACTACGCGCTCCTGCTGAACGCGGGCGCACTTCCGGTCACGCTCACCGTTTCGAGTGCTCCGGCGGCAAGCGACACGCCGCTTGACGGCGACGGAGATACGGACAATACCGGCAACACCGATCACGGCAGCGCCGAGACCCCGTCCGCTCCGTCCGACACCGAATTTGCGGACATGAAGGGTCACTGGGCGGAGTCTGCGCTCCGCAAGGGCATCGAGCTTGGCCTGCTCAAGGGTTCGAACGGCAAAATGCTGCCAAACGACCCGGTGCGCGGCTCGGAGGCGCTGACCATCCTCAACCGTGCGCTCGGCGCGTCCCAGCAGGACAGCACGGCCTCTCTCGCCGCTTCGCAGCAGGACCAGTGGTATACCGCTGAGCTCGGCAAGGCCATCCATCTCAACCTCATCAACGCGAACGACAGCCGCAATTTCGGCAATGCCGCTACCCGTGCCGAGGCGTTCGTGTACATCGCGCGCGCCTTCGTCTATGACCGCGCGGAGTCGGGCGCAGACGAGCTGAGCATTTTCACTGATACCGGCTCCATGACCGACGAACAGCGTCAGGCGGCGGCGGCTCTCGTCGCGAGCGGCATCATCAAGGGCGATACCGCGACCACGCTCGCACCGAATAAAAAGCTGACCCGTGCGGAATTTGTCACCATGATCACCCGTATCGCAGGCAATATCTCCTCGGAATACACCGGCGCGGCCGGCGGCAGCATCGTCTCGGGCGATACCGACCTTTCGGTCTCCAATCTGACGGGCGATGTCATCTTCTCCGCTCCGGTACATAGCGTCAAGCTGTCCGATGTTTCCACGCCGAACCGCATCGTGCTCAAGGGCTGCGACAACGTGACCCTGACCGCAGACGGCCAGGCAGGCATGTCCACGCTCGCCGCAGACCCGGCTGACAGCGCGTCCATCACCTTCGGAGACACGGTAAGCACGAGCAACCTCGTCATCGCAGGCGACGGCGGCTATGTCTCCTTCAACGGCAAGGCAGACAACATCGAGATCACCGCGAGCAACCGCGTTATCGACCTGTCCGGCATGGACGCGACCTCGCTGACCGTGACGGGCCGCGGCAATACGATCAACCTCGGCGGCTCGGTCGGTGCAGTCAGCATCGAGGGCAGCGCGAAGAATACCCGCCTTTCGGTCAACAGCACGGTAGATTCCCTGCTCGCGGCAGGCTACGGCTCGACCATCGGCGGCACAGGCAAGGCAAATTCGCTCGAGCTGCGCGCGGCAGGCTGCGACGTTACGCTTGCCTGCGACAGCAAGGTCGATAATATCGACGCCGGCATCAAGAACGTAACGATCAATATCGGCGTGCCGACCAAGGTCACGGCGGGCGGCTCGCTCGTTTCTCAGGCGACCTTCTCGGGCGTTGACGGCACGAAGATCTGCAAGGCACAGTGGTATCAGGACGGCAAGCCGCTCTCCGGCCTCACAAACGACAAGTTTGAGCTGTCGAACGGCAAGGTCTCCAAACATACCACCTACTTCACCTTCACGAAGAACATGAAGACCTCGGTCACCACCGGTCTCAAGCTGACCTACGTCAACCCGTCCACGGGCGAGACGGAGGAGATCTATGCGGAAAAGACCGTTCCGATCGAGAACTATTCGAACGAGTGGTATCAGCAGCGCGACGTAAAACGCGTGCTCAATCTGGTCTCCTCGACCTACCGCGGCAACTACACGACCTCGTATGCGGTCAACAACGACTATAAGGCCTACGAGAAGGAGACCTGGGTCAACGCCAAGGGCTATTCGAGCAATTCGAACTATCTGGTCTGGATCAACCGTGCGTATCAGCACGTTAACGTCTTTACCGGCTCCAAGGGCAGCTGGAAGCTGACAAAGAGCTTTGTCGTCGGCACGGGTGCACCGGGTACCGAGACCCCGGTCGGCGTCACCAGAGTCACCTACAAGCTCAAGGCAGGCTGGACCACGAGCACGTATACCGTTCGTCCGGTCGTGGGCTTCTATCCGGATACCGGCTATGCGTTCCATTCCCGTCTGTGCACGCCGAATACGGACAAGGAATACGACTTCAGCAGCGGCTACCCCGTATCGCACGGCTGCGTCCGCATGCAGAAGAAAGACGTCAACTGGATCTACGATAACGTTCCGATCGGCTCGACCGTCGTAATCTTCTAAAAAGCAAAACAAAACCCCACCGCTGTGCGGTGGGGTTTTTCGCGCGTCAGCGCGTATTCAAACGCGTTTGCAGTGCAAATGCGAAAAAAACCGAGGACATGCGCCTCGGTTTTTTACTTCTGGAGGGAGAAAGTTTCCGCATGGGAACTTTCGGACGACTCGTGTTCTGCGAAGCCAGAACACAGATTGTCGGCGAAACGTCAGTTTCGCGACAGTCTCTTACATATTGCCGCCCTTGCTGCCTTCCCACACACCGGTGGCGAGAGCAGACAGATAAGCGTTGATGAAGCCGTCAAGATCGCCGTCCATGACTGCGTTGATGTTCGCGTTCTCGAAGCCGGTACGGGTATCCTTCGCGAGGGTGTACGGCATGAAAACGTAAGAGCGGATCTGGCTGCCCCATTCGATCTTCTGCTGAACGCCCTTGATGTCGGAGATCTTCTCGAGGTGCTCGCGCTCCTTGATCTCGACCAGCTTGGAGCGCAGCATGCGCAGACAGTTTTCCTTGTTCTGGAGCTGGCTTCGCTCGGTCTGGCAGGCAACGACAATGCCGGTCGCCTTATGGATGAGTCGGACCGCAGAGGAGGTCTTGTTGATGTGCTGACCGCCTGCACCGGACGAACGGTAAACCTGCATCTCGTAGTCGTCCGGCTTGATTTCGAAGTCCGCGGAGGTATCCGGAATGTCCGGCACGACCTCGACAGCCGAGAACGAAGTCTGACGGCGGCCGGATGCGTCGAACGGGGAGATGCGGACCAGACGATGCACGCCGCTCTCGCCCTTGAGGAAGCCGTAGGCGTTCTCGCCCTCGATGAGGATGTCGGCGGACTTGATGCCGGCGGTGTCTCCGTCCTGATAGTCCATGATCTTGTAGGTAAAGCCGTGGCGCTCTGCCCAGCGCGTGTACATGCGGTACAGCATCGCGCACCAGTCCTGCGCCTCGGTGCCGCCTGCGCCGGCATGGAAGGACACGAGGGCGTTGTGGCTGTCGTATTCACCGGTGAGCAGTGTGCCGAGCTTCTGCTCCGCTACGGTCTCCTCAAGCTCCTTGAAGCCGTTTTCAAGCTCCTCGAGCATGGACTCGTCATCCTCCTCGATCGCCATCTCGCAGATGGTCAGCAGGTCGTCGCACAGCGTGCACATCCTGCCATACGCCTCGACCTTGCCCTTGAGCGAGCCCATGCGGGAGACGATCTTCTGGCTCTCCTCCGGGTTGTCCCAGAAGCCGGGCTGGGAGGACTTGATCTCGAGCTCCTCTACCTCGCGCTTCGCCTGCTCGATGCCGAGCGCCTTGTCGAGGCCTTCGATCTCCGGCTTGAGGTTGTTCAGTTTCACCTTGTATTCTTCAAACTGCAGCATATAAATGCTCCTTCTTCTGTATTTTCAGCTATCTTATAGTATACCGTTTTGCGGAGACCTTGTAAAGAATTTTTCTGAAATTACGGGGTAAAACCCGCTCTGCCGGTCAAATTGATTCTGCACCGGCGTCGGCTTCCGCGCGTCAGCACACAGATCGCCGGCAAAGCGGCGGTTTCGCGCCGGTCTCGCCGTAAAGAAGATGCAAATATTGAGAAGTTCGGCTTGACTAATCGCAGCTTTTCGCATATGATAGACTGGTAAGAGGGAGTAGCTCACGCCGCACGGCGTGGTCGGCAACGCCATCCCCGGCGGGAAACCGCCCGGTGCCGGACCGCAAGCAGCGAGACTTTTATTGCACGCATGGGTGCAATGAAGGTCTTTTTTTTATGCGGTGCACGATTTCTACCCGATCTGCGGCCTGTCCGCAGTATTCTAACAGCAGGAGGAACTGTTTATGCTGTCATTTGTCATGCTTGTCATCGGTTTCGTGCTTCTCGTGTGGGGCGCGGACAAATTCGTCGAGGGCGCGAGCGCACTCGCGCGTAAAATGGGCGTCTCGCCCCTGCTCGTCGGTCTGACCATCGTTGCCTTCGGTACGTCCATGCCGGAGCTTGCAGTCAGCGTCACGGCGGCGCTCCGGGGCGCGAACGAGATCGCGGTCGGCAACGTCGTCGGCTCGAACATGTTCAATCTGCTCGTTGTCGCCGGCCTTTCTGCCGTCATCTGTCCGCTCGTGATGGATAAGATGCTGCTGCGCCGCGACTGGCCGCTGTCCATTTTTGCGGCGGTGCTGTTGCTCGTCGCCATCGCGCCGGATCATGTCATCGCGCGCTGGGAAGGCGCGGTGCTGCTGGTCATCTTTGCCGTCATTCTCAGCCGCCAGATCAAGGCGGCGCTGAACGACCGCGCTCAGCTCGCAGCGGCGGAGGCGGAAGCGGCGGAAATGACCAAATCGCCCGTCATGATCTGGGTCAATATCGTGCTCGGCCTCGCCTGCATCGTGCTCGGCGGTCAGCTCGCGGTGAACGGCGCGACCGGCATCGCGCGCATGTTCGGTCTGAGCGAAACGCTCATCGGTCTGACCATCGTCGCCATCGGCACGAGCCTGCCCGAGCTGGTCACCTCGATCGTCGCGGCGCGCAAGGGACAGAACGAGATCGCCATGGGCAATGTAATCGGCTCCAATCTGTTCAATATTCTGCTCATTCTCGGCGTTTCTGCGGTTATTACGCCTATCCCGGTGCAGGCGACGTCGATCATCGACTGCCTGTTCCTCATCGCCATCAGCGTCGTGTTCTACCTGCCCGCCCGCAAGGGCAAGCTCGGCCGCCTGCCGGGCGCGGTGATGGCTGCGATGTATGTCGCGTACACGGCCTACCTCATCATGCGGTAAAACGATAAAAAATAAGTAGGCGGGTGAACGCAGCCTGCTGCGTTCACCCGCCGGAGCGGTCAGCCCTGCTGCTGGCCGTTCTTTCTGTTCTGGGAATTCTGCTGAGACTGGTCCTGCTGATTCTGCTGGGACTGGTTCTGCTTATCCTGATAACGGTTCTGTTTCATAGCGGTGTTTCACCTCTTCTTTGAGTTTTCGCTCATAGTCTGCACGGAAGAGACGAAAAATATACGGCAAGGGGTTGCGAAAATGCGCAAAAGCTGATAAAATTGTTGTGCGTGTTATGACGCAGCACTATTGTTTAATATTATTTGCTGATAGAAAGAGGGACATTTAACATGTCGGGACATTCGAAATGGAACAACATCGCCAAGCGCAAGGGCGCAAACGATGCAAAGAAGGCTAAAATCTTCACCAAGATCGGCCGTGAGATGGCGATCGCGATCAAGGAGGGCGGCTCGGCCAACCCGGACTTCAACTCCCGTCTGCGCGACTGCATCGCAAAGGCAAAGGCAAACAACATGCCGAACGACAACATCAAGCGCACGCTCGACAAGTACTCCGGTGCGAACGGTCAGGTCGATTACGAGGCAAACAACTACGAGGGCTACGGCGTAGGCGGCGTTGCAGTCGTTGTCGAGACGCTGACCGACAACAAGAACCGCACGGTTGCAGACGTTCGTCACCTGTTCGACAAGTACGGTGCAGGTCTGGGCGCTTCCGGCTGCGTATCCTGGCAGTTCGACAAGAAGGGCGTTATCATCATGGAGAAGGGCGACCTCGACGAGGACACCGTCATGATGCAGGCGCTCGACGCAGGCGCAGAGGACTTCCTCGCTGACGAGGAGACCTTCGAGATCTACACCGCGCCGGATGACTTCTCTGCTGTCCGCGAGGCGCTCGAGAAACTCGGCTACGAGTTCGTTGAGGCGCAGGTCGAGATGGTTCCGCAGAACTACATCACCCTCGAGAAGGAAGAGGATATGGCCCAGATGCGCAAGCTGCTCGATGGTCTCGAGGATAACGACGACGTTCAGGCCGTTTGGCACAACTGGGAGAACGAGGCCGATTACGAGGGCTGAGTTCCGCCTGAAACCGAAAAGAGAAAGACAGCTGCTTGATTGCGGCTGTCTTTTTTGCTTTTTGCCTGCTTTTTATCTCCTATTTGCGTGCATCCTGTGCTATAATATATTCTGAATAAGAATGCAATGAAAGGGGTTTCCCTCTGTGGCTGATATTACCGTACAGAACCTGACCAAATACTACGGCGACCGCCTGATTTTGAAGGATATTTCCTTTGACATACAGCCGGGCGAGAAGGTCGCCATTCTGGGCGCGAACGGCGCCGGAAAAACCACGCTCCTCAACATCCTGACCGGACGTCTGCCGTATGACGGCGGCCACGTCGGCTTCGGACAGGGCCGCACGGCGGGCGTCATCGACCAGATGCCGGATTTCCCGCCTGAATGCACGGTGGAGGACATCCTCCGGCTCGCGTTCAAGGAATCCGACGAGGTCGCGGCAGCAATGGACGAGCTGACCGACGAAATGACGCGCAAGCCGGACGATGCCTCTCTGCTCAAGCGCTACGCGCAGCTCGAGACCCGCCTCGAGATCCTCGGCGGCTACAATCGCGATTACGAGATCAACCGCGTATGCAACGGTCTGGAAATTCCGCAGGAGATGCGCTCGCAGAAGTTCAGTCTGCTCTCCGGCGGCGAAAAAACGCGCATCAACCTCGCGCGCATCATTCTCGAGCAGACCGACGTGCTGCTGCTCGACGAGCCGACCAACCACCTCGACATGGATGCGGTGGACTGGCTCGGCAGCTATCTGGAGAGCTACCGCGGCACGGTCATGATCATTTCGCATGACCGCTGGTTCATCGACCAGTGCTGCGACCGCGTCATCGAAATCCACGACTGCACCTGCGATTTCTACAACGGCAACTACTCGTACTATGCGGTCGAGCGGGAACGCCGCCGCGAGGAGCAGCTTAAGCACCACGAGCACGAGCTGGCCGAGAAAAAACGTCTGGAAGCGACCGCGCGTTCCATGCATGAGCACGGCACCGAGCATCTGGCCAAGCGCGCGGCGTCTATCGAAAAGCGCATTGCGCGCATGAAGGTCACAGACCGGCCGAAAACCGACAAGAAAATGACCGTTACCTTCGGTGATCCGAACTACGAGACCGAGGAAGTGCTCAAGGTACGGGATATTACAAAGAGTTATGACGGCCGGGAAATATTACACAACGTATCGTTCAACATCCGCAACCGCGAGCGCGTTGCGCTGCTCGGTGCGAACGGCGCCGGCAAGACCACCATGCTCAAGATCCTGCTCGGCGAGGAGACGCCGGACAGCGGCGTCATCCGCAAGGGCGTCGGCCTCAAGCCGGCCTATCTGCCGCAGCAGGTGCATTTCGCCAATCCGCACCGCAACCTCATCGACACGCTCATCTACGACAAGAACGTCTCCATGCAGGTGGCGCGCAACCGTCTCGGTTCGTTCCAGTTTATCGGCGAAACGCAGATGAAAACAGTGGATATGCTGTCCGGCGGTGAGAAAAGCCGCCTGCGCCTGTGCGAGCTGATGTACGATCCGCTCAACCTGCTCATCCTCGATGAGCCGACCAACCACCTTGACCTCGCCTCGCGCGAATGGATCGAGGAGGCCGTCGAGGCGTTCGACGGCACGCTGCTGTTCGTCTCACATGACCGCTACTTTGTCGAGCGCTTTGCAACGCGCGTGCTGTACCTCGAAAACGGCCGTCTCATCGACTTTATTGGCTCGTACAGCGCGTTCCTCGACTGGCGCGCAAAGGGCGGCGGCGCTCTGCCTGCGGCGGAGGCTGCACCCGTCCCGAAGAAGAAAAAGGCAGCTGTCCCGACGCTGGATGATGTGCCGAAGCCGCCTGAAAAGCCGAAGCGCACGGGCGGTACGAAAAACCTTCAGAAGCAGCTGAGCACGCTCGAGCGCGAGATCTCGCAGCTCGAGACCCAGTCGGGCGAACTGGAGCAGCAGATGGTGGACGCGGCGTCCGACTCGTCGCGCCTGCTCGAGCTGATGACCGAAAAGGAGACCTGCGACGAAAAGCTTGCCGCGAAGATGGACGAGTGGGAAGCGGTCGCGGCAGAACTGGAGGCTATGCAGTGAAAAACGCAAAGGGATGGATAGGGCTTGCGGTGCTGTGTGCGGTCTGCGGCGCGCCGCAGCTGTTCTGGAAGCCGTCGCGGTTCGGCGGCATCTTTCTGATCGCGCTCGCGGCCGGCTGCACGGGGGAGTGGCTGATGGTGCGCGGACGCGAGAAATACAGGGTCTGCCGCGTGCTGGCGCGCGTGGGGCAGGTGCTTTTCAGCCTGTTCGTGCTCTCATTTGCGCTCGTGCAGATCTGCATCATCGGGGTACATTTCGAGGAAAACGACCCGGCGGCCGCGCCAAAGGCGGACTATTACCTGACGCTCGGCGCACTCGTCAATCCGGACGGACAGCCGTCAGCGGCGCTTGCCGCGCGCTGTGACGCGGCGATCGGCGTGCTGAATGCCAATCCGGAGAGCCGCGCCATCCTGTGCGGCGGACAGGGCGGCGACGAGCCGCGCACCGAGGCGGAGGCTATGCGGGACTACATGACGGCGCACGGCGCCGACCCGGCGAGGCTGATCCTGGAGGATGCATCGAGTACGACCATCGAGAATATCGCGAACGCGAAAAAGCTGCTGCCCGAAGGCGCGGCGGTCGCGGTCATCACGAATGACTACCATCTCGCCCGGGCGCGCCGTCTGCTCGCACACGCCGGTCTGGGCGATGCAGGCGTACCGGCGAAAACACCGTACCCCGGTCAGTGGGCGGCGGTGCGCTGCCGGGAGTACTGCTCCATTATGGGACTGATGCTCACCGGGCGCTGGTGAATTGCACGATTTGGAGATAGATTATGTTTGAGAAACTGAAAATGCTGTCCGCGCGGCTCGACGAGCTGGAAATGCGCCTGTCCGCGCCGGATCTGTACGATGATCCTGCCCGCGCGGCGCGGCTGCTGCGTGAAAGGAACGAGCTTGAGCCGATCGTCGAAGCATACCGCGCATACGAGCGGGCGCAGCAGCAGCTCGCTGACGCGACTGAAATGCTGTCCGACCCGGATATGAAGGAGCTTGCGCAGGAGGAGCTCCAGCAGGCCAAGAGCGACATCGCGCGGCTTGAGGGAGAGCTCAAGCTCCTGCTTCTGCCCAAGGACCCGAACGACGAGAAGAACATCTATGTCGAAATTCGCGGCGGCGCAGGCGGCGAGGAAAGCGCGCTGTTTGCGGCCGACCTGTACCGCATGTACACGATGTACGCGGACAGGCGCGGCTGGCAGACCGAGGTGATGAGCCGTTCCGAGACCGAGCTGGGCGGCTATAAAGAGATCGTGTTCCGCGTCGCAGGCGACCGCGTGTATTCGCGGCTCAAGTTCGAGAGCGGCGTACACCGCGTCCAGCGCGTGCCGGAGACCGAGAGTCAGGGCCGCGTGCATACCTCGACCACAACGGTGGCCGTGCTGCCCGAAGCGGAGGAGCTTGATTTCTATATCGACCCGAAGGATCTGCGCATCGACACGTTCCGTGCGTCCGGCGCCGGCGGCCAGCACATCAACAAGACCTCGTCCGCTATCCGCGTTACGCACATCCCGACCAATACCGTTGTCGAGTGTCAGGACGAGCGCAGCCAGCACAAAAACAAGGAAAAGGCGCTGTCCGTGCTGCGAAGCCGCCTGTATGAGGCCGAGGTAGAAAAGCAGCGCGCCGCCATCGCGGCCGACCGCAAAAGTCAGGTCGGCACGGGCGACCGCTCTGAGCGCATCCGCACCTATAATTTCCCGGAAAATCGTGTGTCCGACCACCGCATCAAGCTGACCATCTACAAGCTCGACCAGTTCCTGAACGGCGACATGGACGAGATCCTTGACGCACTCATCGCAGCGGACACGGCGGAAAAGCTGCGGCAGCAGAGCGAAGCGTGAGACTGTCGCGAAACTGACATTTCGCCGACGATCTGTGTTCATGCGCGCTGCCGCGCGAGTGCTGTTTGGCGCGGGCAAATGGACTTTATCGACAGACTGAAATACTACCATAAATGGAAGTGGAAATACATGAAAACAACTCTTTTGATCCCGGAAACCGACGAAAACGCGATAAAGACCGCGGCGGAGCTCATTCGTCAGGGCGAGGTGGTCGGCATGCCGACCGAGACCGTGTACGGCCTTGCGGCGAACGCGCTGGACGGTGAGGCGGTGAAGAAGATATTCCTCGCCAAGGGCCGCCCGCAGGACAATCCGCTCATCGTGCACATCGCGGATTTCGACCAGATCTATGACCTGTGCCCGAGCGTGCCGCCGCAGGCAAAACAGCTCGCCGAGGCGTTCTGGCCCGGCCCGATGACCATGATCGTACCCAAGGGCGACTGCATCCCGGACGAGGTCTCGTGCGGCCTTGATACGGTCGGCATCCGCCTGCCGTCGCACCCGATGGCGCGCGCACTCATCCGCGAGAGCGGCGTACCGCTCGCCGCGCCCTCCGCGAATAGCTCGGGCCGCCCCTCGACCACGACGGCCGCGCACGTCATGCGCGACATGGACGGCAAGATCGCGGCGGTGCTGGACGGCGGCGCGTGCGGCGTCGGCGTGGAGAGCACGGTCATCACGCTCGCGCTCGAGCGGCCGCGCCTGCTGCGTCCGGGCGGCATCACGCTCGAACAGCTGCGCTCGGTGCTCGGCGAGGTCGATGTGGACCGCGCACTGTACGAGAAGATCGGAGACGACGTAAAGGTGTCCGCTCCGGGCATGAAATACCGCCATTACGCGCCGAAAGCGCCGGTAACGGTCGTGCGCGGCGACCCGGCACAGACCGCAGCGTATATCGCGCAGCATATTGGCGAAAAGACCGGCGTGATGTGCTTCGACGAATACCGGGACTGCTTCCCTGGCTGCGTGGTCGAATGCTTCGGCTCGGAGAACGACCTCGGCACACAGGCGCGCGAGGTGTTCGACCGTCTGCGCGCGTTCGACGATACCGACGTGCGGCAGATCTGGGCGCAGTGCCCCTCGGACGAAGGACTCGGCCTCGCCGTCGCAAACCGGATTAAGAAAGCAGCGGGGTTCTCGGTTGTTGAGGTGTAACGATGGCCGTTCCGAAGTATGATGAGATGTATGCCGAGTTTTTGAATGGCTGGTATCTCATCTTCTGGAAAAAATGGGCTACGGCGTTTCGGAGCTGGAATTAAGTAAAACGAACCATCAATCACGCGATGGCGGGATAGACGGTGTCATTCGTCAGGATAAATTGGGATTTGATAAAATTTACATCCAGGCGAAACGATGGGATTTAAATACCGCCGTTGGACGTCCGGAATTGCAGAAATTTTATGGTGCATTACCGAATGGAACCGTGCATGGTCTGTTCATTACTACGGCACGTTTTTCGGACGATGCGATAGAATATGCGCAAAGCCGGAATAATATTGTTTTGGTAGATGGTATTCGTTTGGCAAAACTGATGATCGAACATAATGTCGGCGTTTCTGTTGAAACACAGTACGTTGTTAAACGGCTCGATTCTGATTTTTTTCGCGATGAATAGGAAGTGAAACAAATGAAAATCATCGGCTTGACCGGCGGCAGCGGTACGGGAAAGGGCACGGTTGCGGCGCGGATGCGCTCGCTCGGTGCAGGCTGGGTGGACGCGGACGCGGTCTACCGCGGACTCTGTGCGGAAAACCGCGAAATGCTGGACGCACTGGACGCGGCGTTCGGCGGCGTGACTGACGAAAACGGTGCGCTCGACCGGCCGAAGCTCGCGAAGATCGTGTTTTCCGACCCGGAAAGGCTCGCGGAGCTCAACCGTATCACTACGCCTTATATCCGTGCGGCGTCGCTCGCGGCCATCCGTGCGCAGAGCGCCTGCCCTGTCGTGCTGTACGACGCGCCGACGCTGTTCGAGGCGGGCGCGGACGATTTCTGCGATGCGGTCATCGCTGTGCTCGCGCCGCATGACACGCGCGTTTCGCGCATCATCGCGCGCGACCATATCCCGGAGGAGGCCGCCCGCGCGCGCATCGACGCGCAGCCGCCGGACAGCTTCTACCGCGCAAAATGCGGCTATATCATCGAAAACAACGGCGATCTCGATACACTGTACCGGGATACCGATGCTTTATATCAAATTCTCATGAAGTAATTCGGATTTTCGCAAAGGAGAATGAACTATGACTTCCGAACAGCTTTTTTATGACAAAAAGACCGGCTTTGACCGCCTGACCGAGGCGGACAGGCAGGGCATCCAGACCTACGCCGAGGGCTACAAGACCTTCCTCGACGAGGCCAAGACCGAGCGCGACGCCGTGAAGGAGATCGCACGCATGGCGGAGGCAAAGGGCTTCCGCGCATGGACGCGCGACGATACCCTCAAGACCGGCGACAGGATCTACCGCATCAACCGTCACAAGGGCATCATGCTCGCCGTGATCGGCGAGAAGAGCCTCGCTGAGGGCGTCCGCCTGACCGCCGCGCATCTGGATGCGCCGCGCGTCGACATCCGCACTGTGCCGCTCTACGAGGACAACGGCATGGCCTTTTTCAAGACCCATTACTACGGCGGTATCAAAAAGTATCAGTGGACTACCATTCCGCTCGAGCTGCGCGGCGTTGTCTGCGTCTGCGACAAGGGCGAGGTCAAGCGCGTCGAGGTCCGCGTGGGCGACAAGCCGGGCGACCCGAAATTCGTCATCACCGACCTCCTCCCCCATCTCGCCGCAAATCAGATGAGCAGGAAGGCGACCGAGATCGTCAAGGGCGAGGGCCTCAATATCCTCGTCGGCTCGGTCCCGAGCGAGACCGTGGACGAAAAGTGCAGCGAAAAGATCAAGCTCGCCGTAATGGAGCATCTGAATCGCGAATACGGCATGACCGAGGCGGATTTCCTGTCCGCAGAGCTGTGCTGCGTGCCGGCGTTTGGCGCCTGCGACATCGGTTTCGACCGCTCGTTTGTCGGCGCCTACGGCCATGATGACCGCGTCTGCTCCTATCCGGCGGCCACTTCCCTGTTCGACCTGACCGAAACGCCCGCGCATACCGGCGTCTGCCTGCTCGTGGACAAGGAGGAGATCGGCTCGGACGGCGTGACCGGCATGCAGTCCCGCGCGTTCGAGACCTTTATGGGCGATCTGTGCCGCGCACAGGATGTGCTGCTCGACGAATGCTTTGAGAACTCGGTCTGCCTGTCCGCCGATGTGTGCAACGCCTTCGACCCGAATTATCCGGAGGTCTCCGAAAAGCGCAACGACGCGCGCGCAAACTGCGGCTTTGCCCTCGTCAAGTACACCGGCGCACGCGGCAAATCCGGCACGTCGGACGCGACGGCGGAGCTGATGGCGCGCATCCGCTGCATCTTCGACAAGGCCGGCATCATCTGGCAGACCGGCCAGCTCGGCCGCGTCGATCAGGGCGGCGGCGGCACGGTCGCGATGTACCTCGCAAACCGCAACATCGATACCGTAGACGCAGGCGTTCCGGTCCTGTCCATGCACGCTCCGTTCGAGTGCATCGCCAAGCTCGACCTCTATATGGCCTACAAGGGCTTCGGCGCATTCTATAAGGACTAAAGAAGATAAAAGACGCTGCGCATTGTGCTATTTGAGCTGCTAGCCCAAACTACTCGCAGCGCTAAATTATCCAATCTGCACCGGCTGGCCGCGCACTGATATGCGCGGCAAATCACGGAAGCCAAAATCCTCGCATAACGCAAAAGGAGAGCACAGACAAAAATCCGTGCTCTCCTTCGTTTTTTAGCCGAGCATCTCCGATGCGACGGCCAAAGGAAGGTCAGGGGAGTCAAGAGGGGACAGGAAACCATTGGTGTCCTGTCCCCTTTTGCCCCTGCCGGTGGGCACCGGCAGTCTCCGCCGCCAGACGGCGGCACTCCCCCGGCTGCCGGCTGGCAGCCCTCCTGCCCTCTCAGGGCAGAAAACCTCACATCGCGTGATCGAGCGTCACCACCGGGTTAAACCGCTGGTCGATCGCCTTGAGATCGTCGTAAATCGTCATGAGCAGCCTGCGTTTACCCTCATCGTCGTAGCTGAACGGCACGACAACATCAAAGATCAGATTGATCTGCCGCTCGCCGTCCACAACGCGGAAATCGTGCATGGAGAGCTTTTCGTCGATGCCGCGCAGCACGCAGTCCACCTGCTCGCGCAGCGCGTTGATGTGCTCGTCGTTGACGTCGATCGGGTCCATATGGATGACGAGGTAAACGCCGGTCTGCTGCCAGACGCGCTTCTCCGCCTCGTCGATCTCCTCGTGTACGGCGACAAAATTGCTGTCACTCGGTACCTCGGCGTGCAGAGAAGCAAGGGCGCGGCCTGCACCGTAGTTGTGAACGATCAGGTCGTGAACGCCGACGATGTGCTCGGAGTCGAGCACGATATGCTCGATATTCTTCGCCATGACCGGATCGGCGGCCTCGCCGAGCAGAGGCGCTACCGTATCGCGCGCGATGCCGATGCCCGACCAGATGATGAACGCCGCGACCAGAATGCCCACATAGCCGTCAACCGGCAGCGGGGTGAAGCGGCCCGCGACCATGCCGAGTACGACGACCGAGGTCGTGATTACGTCGTTGCGGCTGTCCTGACCGGCCGCGATGAGAACCGGCGAGTCGATGCGGCGGCCGAGCGTGGTGTTGAACAGCCCCATCCACAGCTTGACGAGCATGGAGACCGCCAGAATGCCGGTCAAAAGCGCGGAAAACGCGACAGCGGACGGATGAATGATGCGGTCGAGCGACGTTTTGAAGAATTCGAAGCCGACCAGCAGGATGATGAACGAAACGATCAGGCCGGCGATGTACTCCGTGCGGCCGTAGCCGAACGGATGCTTTTCGTCCGGTTCGCGGTTTGCGACCTTGAAGCCGACGATGGAGATCATGCAGGAAAGTCCGTCGGACAGGTTGTTAAAGGCGTCCGCCGCAATGGAAATCGCGCCCGTCACCAGACCGATGGTCAGCTTGAGCGCGAACAGGAACAGATTGCACGCAATCCCCACCGCGCCGGAAAGAATGCCGTACTGTTCACGCACGGCGGCCGAGCGGGTGTCCTCCGCGTTTTTGATAAAAAGGCGAATGAGTGCCTTTGTCATAAAAATCCCCTCGCAAGTAAAATATGGTGTATCCCGAGGAGGATCGCAGCCTGGAGCACCATAACGGCGGGAATGCCGAGCATGAAAATGCGGTGCAGGGTTTTGTGGCGGATGAGCAGCATGCAGGCGAAGACGCCCGGGCCGCCGCCGACGAGCGCCCAGAAAAACAGCGTGCGCTCAGGCACGCGCTTCCAGCCTCGCGCCGCGGCGAGCTTGTCGTAAATACAGACGACAGCGCCGATCACGCTGACTGCGATGAAGTAGTATAACACGTTCTGCATGGAGACAGAACCTCCGTTTCCGGGATTTCTCCCAATTTTAGCACAACCGTCCGCGCAAAGAAAGTCAGAACGGCGAAAAGTAGCATATGCTAACGAAAAAGTAGCAAAAGCTAACGGGATTAGCGGTTTCTAACGCGAAAAAGTGCGCTGCACCGCCGAGCGGACAGAAGGAAACCGCAGAAGGACGAGAATTCCCTCTGCGGTTTCGATAACGATCAGATGGATTCGCGGATGATGTCCTCGATCTCGCCGGATTCGAGCCTGCGCGGGTCGGCGCGGAACAGACCGCCCATCGTAACGACGGCGTTTTCCGCGATCTTTCCGCAGTCCTCTTCCCTGACGCCGTAGTCTGCGAGACGCAGCGTATCAACGCCGCAGGCCTGCTGCATCTCCGTGAGCGCCGCAAGGAAGTCCTCGGGACGGGTCGCGTCAGCCTTGCCCATCGCGCGCGCGATGGCCGCCATGCGTGCGCCCGCGACCTCGGCAAAGCGCTTCCAGTAGGCGTTCGAGATCATGATAAGGCCCGCGCCGTGCGGCAGGTCGGGATGGAACGCGCTGAGCGCGTGCTCGATGGCGTGCTCGCCCGTGCAGCTGGACAGCGTTTCGACAAAACCAGCAAGCGTGTTGGCGAGCGCAACGTCCGCGCGCGCCTCGGCGTTCGAGCCGTCCCTGACGGCGGCTGCGAGCGACCTGCCGATCAGCTCGATGGCCTGGAGCGCGAACATATCGCTCATGGGCGTCGAAGTCGACGCGAGATAACCCTCTGCGGCATGGAAAAAGGCGTCGAAGCCCTGATATGCGGTCAGATGCGGCGGAACGGTCATCATGAAGTCCGGATCGACGATCGAAACCGCCGGGAAGCATTTTTCGCCGCCGCCGCCGATCTTTTCCTCGCCGTTGGTGATGACGGTGAACGGGTCGGCCTCGGTGCCGGTGCCGGCCGTGGTCGGGATCGCGACAAGGGGCAGACCGTCCTTCGCCATGCGTTTGCCGCCGCCCGTGCCGCCGTGGATGTAGTCCCACCAGTCGCCGTCGTTGGTCGCCATGATCGCGACGGCCTTCGCGGTGTCGATGGACGAGCCGCCGCCCAGACCGACGATGAACGCGATCTTCTCGCTGCGGCAGAGCGCCGCGCATTCGCGCACGCCTTCGATGGTCGGATTGGGCTTTACCTTGTCGTAAACGAGCGTTTCATGACCGGCTTCCTTCAGAATGCCGGCGACCTTCGCCACATAGCCGAGCTTTGTCGTGGACGAGCCGCCCGTGATGATCAGGCCGCGGCCCTCGGGCAGACGCGCACGTGAGAGCTTGCCCACCGCGCCGCTGCCGAAAAACAGCCGGGTCGGCATGTAAAAACTGAAAACACTCATGTTGCAGCCTCCTTAAAAAAGGGAGCCGAGCGGCTCCCCTGCACTTCGTGGATATTTGATATGCAGGCGTCTGTCTATACAGCGCCCAACAATATCATTATAGCAAACTGCGGCTTCAAAGAAAAGAGTAAAATACAACGAAAATGGTCGGAATATTTAGTGCATTATGCAAAGAAAAACTATGCAAAAAACGCTTGACGTTGTGCAGAATTGATGATATTATTAGGTCACAGAAAAGGAAAGGGCAAACACCCAAAGCCGAAAGTCCTATCTCACAGGCCCGGGCGACACCCGCCAGAAACTTTTCTGAACAGATGGCGAAAGCCAAATCTTTTGAAAGAGGTGAGTCCAATGGTAACAGAAGAAATATCCTGCAAGCTTACGAGGCTCGCCAGGACGCTGTGACCGAAACGATCAAGGTGATAGCTATTAAAAAAGAACGCGGGTTCCAGACTACACGGACGAACCGCCTGAAAAGCGCGATCGGTTTCTGACCAAAGTTCGCACGGCAGCTTTGGGGAAGCGATCCCCTTTATGAAATATCCGGAATGACGACTGACGGTGAACACGGATCGAGGCAGCGGGAAAGTAAGGTTCGTAAACAAGAACAAAGGCCATAAACCTCAAATGATGCGCCGAATGGTAGAAAACAGTATCCGATTGATACCTGCAAGATGCCGAATAACTGCGCACCCAGTGGCCGATGGGCATGCTGATGAGCATGGTGGAGCAGGAAGAACGCAGCACGCGGAGATGATATCAAAGCGGCAGAATAATACGTTTTTTCGGCGGCAGGCAGACAACAACACTGATGCGGCCGCACATTTTCCCATTTATATAAAGTTTGAAAGTGTAAGACTCGAATTGACATTCATCAAGTCGGGTGAGACTCGTAAAAAGCAGGATAATTACACCATCTGTCAAATGAAATGTAAAGGACGAACTCCAATGCCGTAAGTCACGATGATCATTCCCCTTATTGCAGGAGAAAACCAAAACCGCAGTTTGATCTCTCACCGGCAAAGGCAACAGCTTTCGCAGAACGTTGAAAGAAAAAACTGAAGGCCATGCGAAAACAATAATAATGCTATAGAAATTCTGATACAAAACAACGGCGCGTATCCCGTTGAGAAAAGAGGATCTATGGAAATTATCCAGTAAAAGCCCTCGTTTGATGCAATGCAAACGAGGGCTTTTTTTACTGTCGAAAAACTCCGTTTTTCCGACAGGCTGTATTCTGACTTCGCAGAACACGAGTTGTCCGAAAATTCTCGTGCGGAAACTTCTTCCTCCTGTTTCAGTTAAACGCTTCGTCGTCGCGCTCGGCAAACATGCGGTGAACGCGCTCCTTCAGCAGAGGCCAGCCGCTGAGGGACGGGTCGGCTGCGAGCAGCGCCTCTGCTTCTTCGCGTGCGTTCTGCATGAGCGCGAGGTCTGCGGCGAGGTCCGCCACGTGCAGCGCCGGGAGACCGTGCTGACGGCGGCCGAAAAAGTCGCCGGGGCCGCGCTGAGAGAGGTCGGCGCGCGCGATTTCAAAGCCATCATTCGTCTTACAGAGGATTTTCAGCCGTTCCCGGGCGGTTGCGCCCTTGTCTGCGCCGAAAAAGACGCAGTAGGACTGCCGCGTACCGCGGCCGACGCGGCCGCGCAGCTGATGCAGCTGCGACAGACCGAAACGGTCTGCATCCTCGACGACCATGAGGTTCGCGTTCGGTACGTCCACGCCGACCTCGATCACCGTCGTCGCAACCAGAATATCGTACTTTTGCGCCGCAAAATCACGCATTACTGCGTCTTTTTCGGCGCTTTTCATACGTCCGTGCAACACTGCGACGCGGCGGTGCGGCAGCTGCGCCTGAAGATCCTTCGCGTGCTGCTCGGCGCTTTTGAGCCTGCTGTCCCCTTCCCCGTCCTCGACGAGAGGACAGACTACATAAACCTGTCCGCCTGCGGCGAGCTGCTTCTCGATGAAGGCGGTGATGCGGCGGCGCATATTCTCCCCTACCGCGTAGGTCTCGACCGGACTTCTGCCGGGCGGCGTCTCGTCCAGAATGGATACGTCGAGGTCGCCGTACATAATCAGCGCGAGCGTGCGCGGGATGGGTGTCGCGGACATGACGAGCACGTGCGGCATCTCGCCCTTGGCGGACAGCGCTGCGCGCTGTGCGACGCCGAAACGGTGCTGCTCGTCCGCAATTACCGCACCGAGACGGTGAAAAACGACGCTCTGCTGGATGAGGGCGTGCGTGCCGACCACGACGTTTGCGGCTCCGCTTTCGATGGCGGCGAGCGCCGCACGTTTCTGCGCGGCGGTCATCGAGCCGGTCAGCAGCGTGCAGGTCAGGCCGAGTTTGCCGAGCATGGGCGAGAGGGTTTCCGCATGCTGCGCGGCGAGGATCTCGGTCGGCGCCATAAAGGCGGCCTGCCAGCCGTTCTGTGCCGCGAGCGCGCAAAGCGCGGCAGCAACGACGGTCTTGCCCGAACCGACATCGCCCTGCACGAGGCGGTTCATCGGACGGCCTGAGGCGCAGTCTGCCGCAATTTCCATGATGGCGCGGCGCTGTGCGCCCGTCGGAGCGAACGGCAGAGCTGCGAAAAATTCCTCCAGACGGTCGCCGCGGAACAGAATGCCGCTGTCTGCGCGGCGGCGCTCCCTGAGCTGCTGAAGGCCGCAGCAGAGCAGGAAAAGCTCCTCGAACACCATGCGGCGGCGCGCTTCGTTCACATCTTCCCTGTTTTTCGGGCGATGGATGGCGGCGAGCGCGTCGGCTGCGTCCGGAAGGCGGTATTTGACGCGCAGGACCTCGGGCAGCGGGTCTGGCCAGTCCCCCGGCACTGCGTCGAGCGCAGCTTCGGTCACGCGCGCCATGTCGCGCTGCGTCAGACCGGCGGTCAGCGGATAGACCGGCACGATACGGCCGGGATTCTGGTCGTTTTCCGCGACTTTTTCCGCCTGCGGAGAGATCATCTGCCGCGCCCGGCCGAAGCCCTGCACCCTGCCGTAAAACAGGTATTCCTGCCCGACGCGCAGCTGCGCCGTGATATAGGGCTGATTGAACCAGGTGACGCCGAGAGAGCCGCTTTCGTCAAAGATCGTGCATTTGACGAGCGTCATGCCCTTGCGGATGCGGCTGACCTTCGGCTCGGTGCCGAGAATTGCGCGCACGGCATATCGGTCCTCATCTGCGATGTCCGCGATGCGCGTGATCTGCGTGCGGTCCTCATAGTCGCGCGGATAGGTCTCCAGCGCGTCCTGCAAGGTCGAAATATGCAGTTTTTCGAACAGCTTCACCTTTTTCGGGCCGATGCCCTTGACGAACTGTACGCTGTCTGTGATGGCTGGCATGATGTCTCCCCTGCTGAAATCTGCGGATACAGTCTATTCTTTACGCAAAATAGTAATCGCGAATCGCGCGAGAGCGCGTATGAAAAAGCGTTTGCAAGGCAAACGCATAGCCCGTAGGCCTCTAACCTTGAAAGCTATGCAATGAGAGCAAACCGGGGGCGTGTACCTCGGTTTTTATACCCCTGGAGGGAGAAAGTTTCCGTATGGGAACTTTCGGACGACTCGTGTTCTGCGTAGTCAGAACACAGATTGTCGGCGAAACGTTAGTTTCGCGACAGTCTAATTAGTATTCTCTGTAAACTGCTTTGACAACGCCGAGGATTTGGCAGCCGGTGCCGTCGATGAGCGGGTACGCCGGGTTCTCCGGGCGCAGCCACACGCCGTCCGGCGTCAGGCAGAGCGTTTTGCAGGTCGCCTCGTCCTCGAGCAGCGCGATCACGATGTCGCCGTCGCGCGCCTCGACGTCCTGACGGATGATGACGAGGTCGTCGTTCATGATGCCGACGCCGATCATCGAGTCGCCGCGGATGCGCAGCGCGTAGTATTTGCCGCCGCTCGCCGCCGGCTCGAACGGCACATAGCCGATGTGCTCCTCGACCGCGAGGATCGGCATGCCGGCGGTGACGCGGCCGAGAATGGGCACGCGCGGCACCATGGAGGCGCCGCTGACCGGCGCGAGCGCGCGGGATTTGTGGTCGCTCGCCTCAAGATAGCCGGCCTCCTGTAATTTCTTCAGATGGGCATGCACGGTGGAGGTCGAGCGCAGACCGACCTCTGCGCAGATCTCGCGCACGGATGGCGGATAGCCGTGCTCCATGGAAAATGAGTTTATAAAATCAAGAATATTCTGCTGTTTATCAGATATTTTTTTCATGCTGCGGTCTCCCTCTCAATACCGTTGGAACATGTGTTCGGAATTATACCTTATTATATCGTGTTTCGCGAGTGAATGCAAACATTTGTTTGAAGAAAAACAGAAAAACTGCACGTTTGCCGCACGGTTTTGTCCTGCATTCCGCCGGCGGGATGTTCAATATCAGTGCATGTACTTGTATTTTCTGTGAATTTAGTATATGATATAGTAAACTACGAATGGGTTCCGAAAAGGCGGAAGATCATTTGATGCGAAAGCAGACGCAGGGAGGTTTTTTTATGACGATCAAGACCGATCTCGGATATATCGAAATCACGACCGAGGTTCTCGCCGGCATTGCAGGCTACGCAGCTTCGCTCTGCTTCGGCGTAAAGGGCATGACCATCCGCTCGATGACGGACGGACTGGCGCATCTGCTCGGACGCGAAAACCAGTCGCGCGGCGTAAAGGTGACCGAAGCGCCTGACGGCGGGGTCAATATCGACCTGCATATTGCGGTCGATCACGGCGTAAATATTGCGACCGTCTGCCGCTCGATCATCAGCGAGGTTCGCTACCATGTCGAGCGCCTGACCGGCGTGGACGTAAAGAATGTAGACGTTTACGTCGAGAGCATCCGTGCCTGAGACAGGCAGAAAAGAGTAAAACGGTACGGAATGACCGCGCTCTGGCGCGGTAAAAGACCCGGAAGGGGAATTTAGGAGAGTTTTTTAGATGGCAGATACGAAAATCAACGGTGCGCTGTTTCAGTTCATGGTGACCGAGGGCGCACTCGCCATTACCGAACAGAAGGAACAGATCAACGAGCTGAACGTTTTCCCGGTGCCGGACGGCGATACGGGCACGAACATGTCGATGACCATGACGGCGGCGATGAACGAGCTGGCGAAGCTGAGCGAGCCGACGCTTGCAAAGGCGGCGGATACGACGGCTTCGGCACTGCTGCGCGGCGCGCGCGGCAACTCCGGCGTTATCCTGTCGCTGCTGTTCCGCGGCATGGCGAAAAAATTACGCGAGACCGAGGCGGCGAACGGCCGCGATCTGGCGCTTGCGCTGCGCGAGGGCGTAGATACGGCGTACAAGGCGGTCATGAAGCCGGCAGAGGGTACGATCCTGACCGTATCGCGCGTTGCGGCGCAGAAAACGGTAGAGCAGTGTCAGGCAGATGACTCGCTTTCCGCCGAGCAGGTGCTCGCGGCGATCGTCGAGCACGGCAGAGCTGCGCTCGCGGAGACCGTGCATCAGAACCCGGTGCTCGAAAAGGCGGGCGTCGTGGACGCCGGCGGCTTTGGCTTTATCACGATCTTAGAGGGAATGCTCGATGCGATGCGCGGCATCCATAAGGAGCGCACGGTCGAGCAGCCGGCCAGGGCGGCGGCGAACTTCGAGGCGATCCGCGACGAGGACATCACGTTCACATACTGCACCGAATTTATCGCAGAACGCAAGGACAAGGCGCGCAATGTCGGCCGTCTGCGTGCGATCTTGAACGATATCGGCGACTCGCTCGTTGTGGTCGAGGATGATGACATCGTAAAGGTGCACGTGCACACCGACCAGCCGAACAAGGCGCTGGAGGAGGGTCTGAAATTCGGCCCGCTCCTCACGGTAAAGATCGAGAATATGCGCGAGCAGCACACCGCGAAGGTCATCGAGGGCACGGCGGACACGCCGAAGGAGCGCGTGATCGTGCCGGCAGAGAAAAAGTACGGCTTTGTTGCCGTCGCAGCAGGCGGGGGCCTCAAGAGCCTGTTTACCGATCTCGGCGCAGATGCCGTCGTTCAGGGCGGTCAGACCATGAACCCCTCGACTGATGATATCATCCGCGCGGTCGATTCGGTTCCGGCAGAGGTCGTTTTCGTGCTGCCGAACAACAAAAACATCATCATGGCGGCCGAGCAGGCGGTTCATCTGTCTGAGGAGAAAAAGCTGGTCGTCGTTCCGACCAAAACCATTCCGCAGGGCATTTCCGCGATGCTCGCGGTCGATCCGGACGCCGAGCAGGATACCGAGCTTGCGACCGCGATGACCGAGGCCGCGTCTCATGTTCGCAGCGGTCAAGTGACGTATGCGGCGCGCGACAGCGAGTTCGACGGCAAAAAGATCAAGCAGGGCGAGTATCTTTCGCTCAGCGAGGGCAGGCTGTGCGCCAGCGGCCGCGAGACGAGCGTGCTGAAAAAGCTCGTGCGCGAGATGGTTTCCGATGACAGCGCCTTTGCGACCGTGATCTTCGGCGAAGGCGTGACGGAGGAGCAGGCCGCAGAGGTCGAAAACCTGCTTCACAAGGCAAACAAGGATATGGAGATCTCGGTCATCAACGGCGGTCAGCCGGTGTACTATTATATCCTGTCCGTAGAGTAAAAAACACCCGCTTCCGCGCCTTGACAGACGGGAGGCGAGTGGGTATAATACAGATAGAAGGACACCGCTGTGCGGTTGGCCTTTTGCAGTTGAATTATTTAGATACTAACCGCTTGGGGACCAGCCGAGCGGTTAGTACGCTTTTATGACAAGAATGTAAAGCACAAGGGCGATACAGACTAAAATTCTCACGAATTTTTTCATAAAGCATCACTCCTTTCACAAGGAGTGCCAACCGCGAAGCGATGTCCGTCAATAATATATCAGAAACGACAGAGAATGTCAATTTTTTCGGAGTAAACCATGTCAGTATTCGATATTTTCAAGAAATTAGAGGAAGAAAAGACCGCAAAAGCGGCGCAGCCGATCGAGTGGCTCGTTGTCGGTCTGGGAAACCCGGGCAGCAAGTACGACAACACGCGCCACAACGCCGGTTTCCGTGCGCTGGAGAGCTACTGCGCGCGCAGCGGCCAGAAGATCGACCGCATGAAGTTCAAGGCGCTCGCAGGGGAGGGCATGCTCGGCGGCAAGCGCGTGCTGTTCCTCAAGCCGCAGACGTTCATGAACCTGTCCGGCGAGGCGGTGCGCGACGCGGCATCGTTCTACAAGATACCGCCCGAGCGCGTGATCGTGCTGTCGGACGATGTGTCGCTCGATGTCGGCACGCTGCGCGTGCGCCCGAAGGGCTCCGCCGGCGGCCAGAACGGTCTGAAGAACATCATTTACCACCTTGGCAGCGAGGATTTCCCTCGCGTGAAGATCGGTGTCGGCAAAAAGCCGCGCCCGGACTATGATCTTGCCGCGTGGGTGCTCGGCAGGTTCCCCGAAGAGGATCAGAAGGCGATCGACAAGGCCTGCGAGGATGCGGTAAGCGCCGCTGCGTGCATTATCGAGAGCGGCTGTGCCGCCGCCGCGCAGAATTTCAACGGCAAGAGAATATAAAAGCAGAACCGAGGACAGAGTCCTCGGTTGAGACTGTCGAAAAACTATCGTTTTTCCGACAATCTGTGTTTTGACTTCGCAAAACACGGACGTCCGAAAGTTCCCATACGGAAACTTTCTCCCTCTTAAAGTATGAAAACCGAGGTACACGCCCCCGGTTTTCATGCGTTTGCGCAGCAAACGCTTTTGAATGCGCGCTGCCGCGCGACTGCTGTTTTGGCGTGAAAACAGACTTTATCGACAGACTGAACCGAGGACAGAGTCCTCGGTTTTGACGTATATGGGGGATAAGATCAGTCTTTTACAAACAGCCGGCGCAGCCAGTGCAGCAGGCCGCGCTCCTCCTCGGAGGCGTGCTGCGCCTGCTCGCGCGCCATGCTGACGGCCTGCTGCATCAGCAGATCCTGCGCACAGATCGGTTCGGGGACGGCAGGCTTTTTCTGGTAGCTGCCGTCGGGCTGAAGCACGCGCGCCTTGACCGTATCGTGCTGCATGGCGAACAGAATATCATGCAGCCGTGCGCGGACCGCCGGACTGTCGATCGGGCAGGCGATTTCAACGCGGCGCTCGGTGTTTCGCGTCATCAGATCGGCCGAGGAAATGTACATTTTCTCATTTTCGCCGCGGCCGAACACATAGATACGCGAATGCTCGAGAAAACGGCCGACAATGCTGGTAACGGTGATGTTTTCGGTCTTTCCGGGAACGCCGGGAAGCAGGCAGCAGATGCCGCGGATGATCATTTCCACGGTAACGCCGGCGCAGGATGCCTCGTGCAGCTTCTCGATCATGTCGATGTCGGTCAGCGAGTTGAATTTGAGCAGGATGTAGCCGTCGCTGCCCTTGGCGATCTCGCTGTCCATGAGCGACAGGATATTGTTTTTGAGGCTGGTCGGCGCGACGAGCAGCCGGTTATAACGTCCGTTGAGGTTGCTCATGGCCATATTGTTGAAGAACTGCGCGGCATCTATGCCGATGGACTCGCTCGAGGTGACGAGCGAAACATCGGTATACTGACGGGCGGTTTTTTCGTTGTAGTTGCCGGTGCCGACCTGCGTGATATAGCGCACGCCGCCGCGCTCCCGGCGCGTGATGAGGCAGATCTTGGAATGCACCTTATAGTCCTCAAAGCCGTAGATGATCTTGCATCCGGCTTCCTCCAGACGCTCGGACCAGTCGATGTTGTTCTGCTCGTCAAAACGGGCGCGCAGCTCGATCAGAACGGTCACATCTTTGCCGTTTTCCGCCGCCGCGCACAGATATTCGACCAGCTTCGCCTTGCTCGCGAGACGGTAGATCGTGATGCGGACGGAGAGGACGGACGGGTCGTTTGCCGCCTCGCGGATCATCTGGAGAAAGGGCTCCATGCTCTCATACGGATAGGAAAGCAGCACATCGCGCTGAAGCGCGGTCTTGAGCAGGCTCTGTCCGGCCGGGAGCATGGCAGGCTGCTGCGGAATGAACGGAGGATCACTCAGGCGGGAGCGTCGGCCGTCGCTCAGATAATCGCCCAGAGAAAAGGCGTAGCTCATGCGCAGCGGCGCACTGCGGGAGAGGAAGATCTGCTCGTCGGTGACTTCGAAACGCTTGTGGAGGCACTCCTTGAAGTGAGAGGACACCGGGCGGCTGAGCTCGACGCGGACGATCGCCATGCGGCGGCGCTGGCGCAGCATGCGCTCCATTTTCTTGCGCAGATCGACCTGCTCCGAGCCGAACGGCTCATCATCGAGCGGCACATCTGCGTTTCGCGTGACGCAGAAGACCGTCTTTTCGAGCACATCGTACATTTCGAAAATACTGTCCGCGAAGGCGAGAAGTATGTCCTCGGTCATAAGATAGCGGCGCTTGTCGTTCGGCAGGAAGGTGATCGGCGGCAGGGAGGCCGGCACGGGGATCAGGCCGAGCCGCTCGTTCTTCTTGTGGCTGAGCAGCACGGCGATGTGCAGCACCTTGCCCTCGAGGTGAGGGAAGGGGTGGTGCGAGTCCACGACCTGCGGCGACAGCACCGGCGCGATCATGGTGTTGAAATACTGTTTGATATATTTCCGCTCGCTGCTGTCGAGCTCGTCCATGGAGGTGCGGCACAGATCCTCCTGCGCGAGGCGGGCGTCAACATCGCGGAACGCTGCGTCGCGCCGCGCGTACAGCGGCTCTACCGCCGCATAGATGCGGCTGAGCTGTTCTCCGGCGGTGAGACCGGACTTGGTGTCGCGGCGGTTCGGCTCGAGCGCCGCCATATCGGTCAGGCTGCCGACACGGATCATGAAAAATTCATCCAGATTGCTGGTGAAAATCGCAAGAAATTTGAATCGTTCGAGCAGAGGAACGGTCTCATCCTCCGCCTCGGCCAGTACGCGCGCATTAAATTCAAGCCAGGACAGCTCTCGGTTCTGTGTATATCCCTGATTCCAGATCGCGTCTGTCATGGTCGAATCCCCCTTTCAGAAGGCCGCAGAGCGGCATAATAATTTTTGACTGACGTTAGTATACCGCAAGGATATGATATATGTGCGAATACTGTGTAAAGAATAAGTAAAAAACCGCTCGTTTCATGGGAAAACAGGCGGTTTTTTGAAGTTATTCGGTCAGGGTGCGGTCAATTGTCTGCTGAGACCAGGGACTCTCCTCAGCGCTGCCGATCACGGTGGAGATCACAGAGTCAATACAGGATGCATAGGACTTGAGATAGTTGTCGATATTCTTCTGTTCATCATAGACCTTGTATTCTCCGGTCTCCCGGAAATACGCGCCGAGCAGGCCGCGGCCGGTGTTGTAAAGAATGCAGTGAACAGCGCCTTTGGTATCTGTAATAGCGAAAAAGCTGCCCTTGCCGTCGGTCAGGCTCGGAACCTCAGCAAGCTTGACGATCTCATCATAGCGGCTTTTCAGAGTAGAGGACTGTTGGCCTTTATATTTACCCGTATGATAGGTGCCGTCCTTATTCGCTACGGTGAAAAGAGAGGTCAGTGGATTGCCGGAACCATCGATCGTGCCCCACTCATTCGACGCATACGCTTCGCCTGCGGCGGTCTGGACGGCCTCGTGCAGCATACGGGTCTCCGCGACGACCTGGTCGCGTCTGGCCCTGTCGATATAGCCGGTGAGGGCGGGGATGAGGAGCGAGGCGAGTATCGCGAGAATGACGAGCACAACGATCAGCTCGACGAGCGTAAAGCCGCGCCGGTTTTTGAATATTTTCATGAAAACTCCTTCTTTTGCTTTCGTTCAGCCTTATTATAACAAAAACGAAGGCAGAAAACAGGGGGAAAGCGGCAGGTCAGCGGCCGCGGGGCAGGATATTTTTATCCTGATAGTAGGCGCTCTTTGCCTGATACATACGGGTCTCCGCGATGCGGAGCAGATTTTCCATGCGCAGCGACGCAGTCTCGCAGGTTGCCCAGCCGAGAGCGGCGTGATAATCCTTCTGCTCGATGGCGAGGGAGAAGGTGCGCACCTTTTCGTGCAGCCTGTCCTCGGACAGGTCGGGCGCGAACGCGACATATTCGTCGCCGCCCATGCGGTAGGTCAGCTCATCACCGAACTGCTTTTTCAGCTCGTCCGCCACCTCGCGCAGCATGATGTCGCCGGCCTGATGCCCCATGGCGTTGTTCAGCTCGTGCAGGCCGTTGATGTCCATGTAAACGCAGCTGAGCGTGCGCCGACAGCGGCCGGGAATATCGTTCTGCTCGCGTTCGAAGGCGTTTCGATTGCGCAGACCGGTGGTCTGGTCGTTTTCCGCAACGTAGCGGAGCCTGGCGCGGGTGATGAAATTCTGCATCATCATGTGCATGACATAGGTCGAAGCGATGATCGAGATGCAGCCGTATATGATACCGTTGAGCATATCGATCTGGATGATCCTCGCGTCCTTGCTGGCGGATACAAAGAGAAAAAACAGCATATCCCAGATGACGACGCTGCACATGTTTTCGAGCGGCGGCATGATGAACAGCGTGGGAAGTGTGAGCAGAAAGGCGATGAATGCGGTTGCCGGTCCGCCCGGACTGGTCACGGTGCTGAGATAGATGCTGAGCGAATACAGCGAGCTCAGAAACAGAGAAAGACAGATCTGCAGACCGGCTCTGCTGCGCCGTCCGACATAAAGCGTGATCGGAAGCAGAAGGCAGGAAATGCCGAGCACGATGAGATAGGCCGGGAGGTTGGGCGCGAGCACAGCGCTGAAAACCGCATAGACGGCGGAAATCAGAAGAAAGACGATGCTGATCGCGAGAAACGCGACAAGCCGGTTGTAATTGTAGAGATGCATCTCCTGCTGGACCTGGGCGAATTCTTCCGGAGTTGCTCCGGCGTAGAGGAGAAGCCGCTTGATTTTTTCCATAGTGAACAACCCTTCGAAGAAATGGTATTACAGCGAGGGGAGGGATAATTTGACCTTTATGGCGATACCGCCGCAGCTTTCGCTGTGCCACCTTATCATAGTATAACACAGGAAACGGCGGAGAAAAAGAGAAAATGTAAAACAATGACTGCGAAAAATTCAATATAAATAACGAAAAAACGCATAAGGGCAGAAAAAAGGCACCTCGTGCACGCTGGTGCATAAGGTGCCTTTTCCTCGATTCAGTCAATGCCGCGCATCGGGAAGCGCTGCGGCCGGGCCTTTTTGCCTTCGGGCAGGAGCGCTGCGGCGAGGTCGGGACGGGAGGTCTCGATGAAGTTGACGCCGCCGCGAATGAGCGTGTCGAGCGTGCGCGGGTCGTTCGTCGGCAGACTCATGGTAAACAGCCCTGCGGCGCGGCAGGCGCGGAGCAGAGGCGGCGTAAGATGAGCCGGCGCGGCGCGCAGGCCGAACAGGCCGGTCGTCTGTGAGGCGTTCACGAGCGCTGCGATGTTGTCGGGAACCGCGGGCATTTCGCCCATGATGTGCAGGTCGGGGTTGGCCGCCGCGAGGCGTGCCGCCTCCACCAGTCCCAGACCGACAAAGACCGCGTCGTCCAGATAATCGGTCTGACGCAGGGTCATGCGCATCTGCGGCAGCAGGCTCGGGTCGCGCAGCGTGATGGCGATCTTCGACCGGCAGGCGCGCGCGAGGTCGAGCGCCTGTCCCACAGGGAGCAGACGGGGCGCGACCTTGCGCAGCTCGGTATAAGTGTGGTCGCAGACGGCCACCGCGCCGCCGTTCGGCGCGAGAACATATCCGTCCGACGAGAGCACGGCGATGCCGTCCGAGGTCATGTCGACCGAGAGACAGCAGCCCTTTGCGCCCTCCTCATTTCCGGCGAGGATGGAGTCCAGTCCGTCGCGGTCCGTACCCATGCAGCCTGCGGCGGACAGGATAAAGATATCAGCTGTGGTATATGGCAATACCGGTTCCTTCTTTCTCAAACAGTCTGTCCGCAGTCATCGTCCGAAGGATCAGACCTTCTCCGGCTCGTCGTACTCGACGCCCTGCGTGTCGACGGTAACGGTCTTCATACGCTGGGTCTCGCGCGGACGGTCGTGCCAGTCGCGCTTGGTGTTCACGATGGCGTCAACAACGTCCATGCCCTCGATGACCATGCCGAAGGAAGCGTACTCGTTGTCCAGATGCGGCGCGTCGTCGGTCATGATGAAGAACTGGCTGCCTGCGGAGTTCGGGTCTGCGGTGCGCGCCATGGACAGTACGCCGCGGGTGTGCAGCAGGTCGTTCTGGAAGCCGTTGTGGGTGAACTCGCCGCGGATCTCGTAGCCCGGGCCGCCCATGCCGGTGCCGTCCGGGTCGCCGCCCTGGATCATGAAGCCCGGGATGACGCGGTGGAAGATGGTGCCGTCATAGAAGCCCTTGCTCGCCAGGGAGACAAAGTTGCGGACGGTGTTCGGCGCAACTTCGGGGTACAGCTCGGCGCGGATGATGCCGCCGTTTTCCATTTCGATGGTAACGATAGGATTGCTCATTATTTATCAACTCCATAAAAATTTTGCGTGTAGTCGCATTCTGTATTAGTATTGTAGCAAATTTCCCGATATACGGCAAGTGGTGTTTGGGGAATAAGCGGCCTGCGCGGAAAAACAGGGGAGAGGGGCGGCGTTCCCGGCGAGTAATCCACTTTATCCACAGGGGTTTCCACAGGTGTGCTGGGGATAACGTTGTGGATAAAGTGGATAACTTTTTGTATAGGGCGGTCAATCTTCTGACCAGTGGCCGATTTGGCATTTACCGTCTGTAATATTTTGTCGAGCGGGCGGTGTACATAAAACCGGCGCGTCTGTGGAAAACTCACACAGACGAGAGAATTATCCACAGACGGAGAGGAGCGTATCCATGGCAGAAGAGATCACCGCCGTCCCGGCGCCCGAGCGCAGCAGCATCGCCGAGACCGGCTCCATCACCGCGCATACCGCGCGGGGGACCGTGCACTGCATCACCATCGTCGGCCAGATCGAGGGACATATGGAGCTGCCGGCGCAGAACAAGACCACCAAGTACGAGCATCTCATCCCGCAGATCGCGGCGGTCGAGCAGGCAGAGGACATTGATGGTCTGCTCGTGCTGCTGAACACGGTAGGCGGCGACGTCGAGGCCGGACTCGCCATCGCGGAGCTGATCGCGGGTATGACAAAGCCCACCGTTTCGCTCGTGCTCGGCGGCGGGCATTCGATCGGCGTGCCGCTCGCGGTAGCGGCACGGCGCAGCTTTATCGCGGCTTCCGCCGCCATGACCATTCATCCCGTGCGCATCAACGGGACGATCATCGCGGTGCCGCAGGCGTTTGAATATCTCGCGAAGATACAGGAGCGCATCAGCGATTTCATCACGGGGCATTCGCATATCCAGCCGGAACGGCTGGCCGGTCTGATGCGCGAGACCGGACAGCTGACTGCCGACGTCGGTACGGTCATTTCCGGCCGCGAGGCGCAGGAGATCGGCCTGATCGACCGGGTCGGCACGCTGTCGGACGCGCTCGAGGAGCTTTACGGCATGATCGAGCGGCGAAAAGCAGAAAAATAATCAGTTTTCCTCCAGATAGTCGCGGATGCAATCGACGAATTCCGCGCCGTAACGGCGCGCCTTGGCCTCGCCTACGCCGCGCACGCCGAGCAGCTCGTATTCGCTCTTCGGCTGCCGCGCGGCCATGTCCGCGAGCGTCGCGTTCGAGAACACGACATACGGCGGCACACCGGCGCGCTGTGCGACCTTTGTGCGCAGTGCGCGCAGCTTTTCGAACAGCTTTTCATCCACATCGGCGGACAGCTCCTCGGTGCGGCGGACGGTCTCGGGCTTTTTCTCGCGCGGCAGGCGGATATGCAGCTCACCCCGGCCGCGCATGAGGGCGTTGCCGGTCTTCGTGAGGAAAAGCGCGTTGTAACGCTCGGGGTCGGCGGTCAGCAGGCCGCGCTCGAGCAGGACGTCGATGAGCTGCCGCACGCGCACGGCGGTCTGCTCGCTCATGATGCCGTAGGTCGAGAGCGTGTGGAGGCTGAAACGGCCGATCTGCTCGATCTTGCTGCCTGTGAGCACGGCGGCGACGACGGTTTTGCCGAAATGCAGCCGCCGCTCGTCGAGACGGTAGACGCAGGACAGGATCTTGCGCGCGTCCATCGTCGCGTCTACTTCTTCAAAATTCGTGTCGCAGTTTCCGCAGTGACCGCAGCAGACGGGCGCCTTTTCACCGAAATAGTTCAGGATATACCGGCGCAGACAGTCGGTCGTCGTTGCGTAGGACGTCATCTGACGGAGGCGCTCCATATCGCGCTCAATGAGCGCACGGCGCGTTTTCTCGTCGATGGAGTCGTCGTCATTCTCGTGGCTGTGCTCGATGAGAAATTCCGCAGTACGCACATCCTGCCCGTTGTACAGCAGGATGCAGTCCGCCGCTTCGCCGTCGCGTCCGGCGCGTCCGGCCTCCTGATAATAGCTCTCCATGTTCTTCGGCATATTATAGTGAATGACGAACGAGACGTTGGACTTGTCGATGCCCATGCCGAAGGCGTTGGTCGCGACCATGATGGTCTTGCGGTCGTACAGGAAGTCGTCCTGATTGGCGAGGCGCTCCTCGGGGTCGAGACCGGCGTGGTAGCGCGTCGCGGGCAGACCGCGGCTCAGCAGCATGTCGCACACCTCCTCGACTGTCTTGCGCGTCGAGCAGTAGACGATACCGCTCTTGTCGCGCCGCTGGAGCAGGTGCGCAAGCAGGGCGGAGGGCTTGGAGGACGGTTTTTCGACCGCGAAGTACAGATTGGGGCGGTCGAAGCCGGTCGTGATGACGAACGGGTCCTCGAGACCGAGCGCACGGATGATGTCGTCGCGGACCTCGGCGGTCGCGGTCGCGGTGAAGGCGGAAACGAGCGGGCGCTGGGGCAGGGAGGCAAGAAAGTCGAGGATCTTCAGATAGCTCGGGCGGAAATCCTGTCCCCACTGCGAGATGCAGTGCGCCTCGTCCACCGTCACCATGGAAATCGGCACGCGGCGTGCGAAATCGAGGAAGAACGGCGCGGTCAGCCGCTCGGGCGCGACATAGAGCAGCTTGTATTCCCCGCGTCCGGCGAAATACAGCGCGTCGCGCATCTCCTCGAACGACAGGGCGCTGTTGATGCAGGCGGCCGGGACGCCGGCCTCATTCAGCGCGCCGACCTGATCCTTCATCAGCGAGATGAGCGGCGAGATGACGAGCGTCAGTCCGGGCAGCGCGAGCGCCGGGACCTGATAGCAGATGGACTTGCCGGCGCCGGTCGGCATGATGCCGAGCGTGTCGCGCCCGGAAAGAATGGCCTGCACGAGCTCGTCCTGTCCCGGACGGAAGCTGTCGTAGCCGAAGTACTGTTTGAGAATTTCCTGTGCGGTCGGCATGTAAAGGCTCCTTCATACATAGTATGAACTTATTCTACCACATTTCCCGGGACAAAGCAAACTGATGTTCGCATAAATGGCGTTCCGGCCGTCTCCTGCCGGTTTACAACCGGCGCGTGCTGTGCTATACTATATCATTGGATTAGAATATACACACGAATTTTTATTTCACAGGAGGAAATATCCATGCTTTGCAAGAAATGCGGCAGGGAGCTGCCCTATGCAGGGGGCAAGTTCTGCCCGTTCTGCGGCGCGCCCGTTGAGCAGACCGGCGTGAGCGACGAGACCGAGGTGTTCACCACGCTGCCCGAGGAGCTGCGGAACGCAGGCGGCGCCCCGGCGGACGGCAGCATCGACCTTTCGGCGTTCGATGCGGCGCGCAGACAGAGCCGGCAGGCGCTCGAGGATGCCGAGGAGACCATGGCCATCGATCCGCTCGCAGATACATCCGAACAGCCGGCGGCAGCGCCCCGCGTGCCGCAGCAGCGCCCGGAAGCCCGTCCGACGCAGGACGCACCGCGCACGACCTATTACGGCGGCCGTCCCGACCCGGATGACCGCGTATACCGCAAGCCGTCCAGGGGCAGGCGCGCAGCGGTCGTGACGCTCGTCGTGCTGCTCGTCGCGGCACTCATCGGCGGCGGCGTGTGGTTCTTCATGAACCATCACAAAAACGACGAAAATCTGACGCTTGCGGAGAAGTATATGGACCGCGGCGACTTCGACAAGGCGCTTTCGTACTATGAAAAGGCGGCGGAGGAGGCCAAGGACCCGACCGCGATCAATGCGGCGATGCAGCTTATCCGCGACTACCAGAATGCGGAGGATTATGTAGATAACGAGCAGTACACCGAGGCCATCGCGGCGCTTAAGCAGCTGCGCGACCGCGTGACCGACAAGGACTCCACCATGTCCAAGTCCATCGAGGATCTGCTCAGCAAGGCGCAGAGCGCACAGTCGGACAGCACTTTTGCTTCCGATCTGGAGGAGGCGCAGGGCTATCTGGAGGATGACAAGCTGGATGCGGCCTCCGGCAAGCTCGATTCGCTCGAGCAGGACTCCTCGCTGACCGACGAGCAGAGGAAGCAGGTCGAGGACATGAAGAACAAGCTCCAGTCCGCAAAAGACAGCGCACAGCAGCAGCAGGAGAACGAGCAGAAGAAATCCGAGCGCAGGCAGGAGTTCTCGAGCGAGATGGACGAGCTGGAGAATGACGATCTCAAGATCTCTTCGGCAGCGAACGCAGAGGATGAGCTGGCCATGACGGCAAGCTCGTTCGAGCAGTGGGATGAGCTGCTGAGCGAAATGTACGATTATCTGGCGGGCGTGCTCAACGCAGACCAGTATGCGTCCGAAGAGGAAAACTACAAGCAGTGGGTCGCGGAGCGCGACAGCGGCGCGGAAAATGCCGCGAGCGCGACCGAGGACAGCACGCAGAAGCAGCTCGCGTCGTACAGCTTCAAGCAGAGCTATACCAAGGCGCGCTGCTACAAGCTGCTCGACATGATGTAAGAAGCTGCCGCGAAACTGACGTTTCGCCGACAAGCTGTGTTCTGACTTCGCAGAACACGAGTCGTCCGAAAGTTCCCATGCGGAAACTTTCTCCTTCTTAAAGTAAGAAAACCGAGGAGCATGTCCTCGGTTTTCTTGCGTTTGCGCAGCAAACGCTATTCCATGCGCGCTGCCGCGCGGCTGCGTTTGCCTCGTGAGACAAAACTTTATCGGCAGAGCAATGTATTTTTATTGTGGATGTTGGAATTCCATTCAAATTATGCTATAATAAATAAAATATTGCTGATATATGCGAATATACGGCGTGCGGAAAGCAGCAGTATTTACAAAACTATGAGAGTGAGAGATGCACTATGAGTATCACGCGAGTATGGATCGCGGGTGCGGGCGGACGGCTCGGTTCTGCGCTTTATCACCGGTTCAGCGGCAACACCGACTATAAGCTCGTCACGAGCGACCGCGACGTCCCGATCGAGGACGCACGCGAGGCCGGCCGCTTTGCCGACCTCAACCACCCGGATGTTATCATCAACTGCGCCGGTCTGACCGATGTGCGCGCCTGCGAGGAAAAGCCTGAGGAAGCGTACAAGATCAACGCCATCGGTGCGAGAAACCTTGCGGTCGCAGCGCGCCGTATCGATGCGAAGCTCATCCAGATCTCGACCGATGACGTATTCGACGGCGACGATGACGCGGCGCTGTGCGAGTTCGACGACGCGCATCCGACCACTATGTACGGCAAGAGCAAGTATGCCGGCGAGAAGCTCGTTCGCGAGCTGACCGACAAGCACGTTATCGTGCGCTCCTCGTGGCTGTACGGCGTCGGTTCGTATGATTTTGTCGACCGCGTGCTCGACAACGCGAAAAAGGACGGCAAGGTCGTGCTGCCGGAGGACGAGATCTCCTCTCCGACCTCTGCGGACGCGCTGGCAGGCTTTATCGAGTGCCTGATGCACACCCGTGAGTTCGGCCTGTATCATGCCTCCTGCGACGGCTCGTGCTCGCGCGCGGAGTGGGCGCGCGAAATCCTGCGTCTGAACGGCATGGACAGTATCCCGGTCATCTCCGCGGCGGAGAACACCGAGCTGCGTCCGCGCTTTACGCTGCTCGACAACATGATGCTGCGCATCACCGGTCTGTATCAGATGCCGGACTGGAAGACCGCGCTTGCGGACTATTTCAGCACGAAAAAGGGAGGTGCGCACAAGTGAGCGGAGCGAAAGAGAAAAAGAAAATCGGTCTGACAACGCAGATCTTTATTGCGCTGATTGTGGGCGCCATTCTGGGTATTGTGCTGCATGTCGCCGCGTCTGACGTGGAATTTGTGCAGAATGTATTGATAAACGGTGTTTTCTATGTCATCGGTCAGGGCTTCATCCGTTTGATGCAGATGCTTGTCGTACCGCTGGTTTTCTGCTCGCTGATCTGCGGCGCGACCGCGATCGGTGACAGCAAGACCCTCGGCAAGGTCGGCATCAAGATCATCGGCTTCTATATCCTGACGACCATGATGGCAGTCGCAGTCGCTCTCGGCATTGGCCTGCTCATCAGGCCGGGCATCGGTCTGGATATGTCGCAGGTGCAGCAGGTCGAGACCGGCATTGAGGGCGGCCAGTCGGTCAGCTTCGCGGAGACCATCCTCAATATAATCCCGAAGAACCCGATCGGTGCGCTCGCGAACGGCGAAATGCTCCAGGTCATCGTTTTTGCGCTGATCATCGGCATCATCCTTGCGAAACTGCAGGATAAGACCCAGCTCGTCACGAACTTCTTCCAGCAGGGCAACGACATCATGATGGAGATGACCATGATGGTCATGCGTCTGGCGCCGATCGGTGTATTCTGCCTGATCGCAAAGACGTTCGCCGGTCTCGGTTTCTCTGCGATGGTCCCGATGTTCAAGTATATGGGCGCGGTTCTGCTCGCGCTGTTCATCCAGTGCTGCGGCGTATACCAGGTCCTGCTTGCGCTGTTTACGCGCCTCAATCCGCTGCGCTTCCTCAAGAAGTTTGCTCCGGTTATGGGCTTCGCCTTCTCGACGGCTACCTCCAATGCGACGATCCCGATGAATATCGACACGCTGGAGGAAAAGATCGGCGTTAACCGCCGTATTTCGTCCTTTACCATTCCGCTCGGCGCGACCATCAATATGGACGGCACGTCCATCATGCAGGGCGTTGCGGTCGTATTCGTCGCGCAGGCGTTCGGCATTACGCTGACTCCGGCGGATTATCTGACCGTTATCGCGACGGCGACTCTCGCATCCATCGGCACCGCAGGCGTTCCGTCTGTCGGCCTGATCACGCTCGCGATGGTATTCGATTCGGTCGGTCTGCCGGTTGCCGGCATCGGCCTGATCATGGGTATCGACCGTATTCTTGATATGGCGCGAACTGCGGTCAACATTACCGGCGACGCGGTCTGCACCACGATCGTTGCACATCAGGACGGCGCGCTCGATAAATCTGTATTCAATAAAAACTGAGACAGCACCGCACAGGAAAAGCTCCGGCACTTTGCGGAGTTCGTGCGGCGCCGCGTGAAATCGTTTTTTTGCAGTGGGCACGGTTTGACAGACCGTGCCCATTCTGTTATAATAAATACACGCCGCCATGGCGGAACTGGTAGACGCAGGGGACTTAAAATCCCCCGGCCTTAAAACCGTGCCGGTTCGATTCCGGCTGGCGGCACCAGAAAGCTCCTGTAATCTGTTGATGGATTACAGGAGCTTTTGCTGTATTATCGGTATTTTTCTGAACTTTTCAGAGATGTTTGAAAATAGGGAATAACTGTGAAATCAGTCGGTTTGACCGACTTCTCGCAGATTTCTCGCAGGCTTGCACCAAGAATGGTGCTTATTTTGTGCTTATTCGAGAGGTTAGTTAAGGTTTCAGCGCCGTGATTGGAACAACAAAAACACCATCGGCGCGCCGATAGGCGGCATTCGACATACCGCACAGAACGCAGAGCACCGCAGGCGGCTTGCCGCGAGGATCTTCTTCAATCTGACGCTTAATCTTAAGCAGATTTTCTGCGGCAGTATCGATCTGATTTGCACCGAGCTTGATCTCAAAAGCGCACCACTGACCGTCTGCCAGCTCAATTACCGCATCGATCTCTTGATTTTGGTAATCCTGATAGTGATACAGGTTCGCACCAAACGACTCCGCATAGATACACAGATCGCGCTCGCACAGTGCCTCAAATAGAAATCCAAGCGTTTCCAGATCACCAATCAAACCGGCAGGCGTTGCGCGGAGCAAGGCACACGCCAGTGACGGATCGGAGAAATGCCGCTTTTCCGCCTGCTTTATCCGAACAGAGGAGCGGATACCGGCAGCGAACGGTGGCTGATTATCCGTGATGAACAGCCGCTTGAAAATATCCAGATAGGCGGATACCGTTTCGCCGTCAATATCCTCATCATCAACCGCCTTGATATCGCGCATTAACGTTCGATTTGTGACGGTTGTGCTCTCATTTCGAGCCAGAGAACGCAGCAGCAGGCGCATTTTCTGTGTATCGCGTCTGATGCCGTCGATACGGTACACATCATCGTCAATGACCGCATTCAGATACTCGGCAGGCAGCAGCATAGCCTGTTTGAGCGGCAAGCCCAGACTGCCCGGCCAGCCACCGCGGATAATCAGTTCAATCAGCTTGGTAAGATCTACTTCGCCGGTCATGGCTGTAGTAACTTCGCCATGACACAGCTTTTCCAGCGAAACCTGTCCGCTGGAGTCGCCCGACTCGTAGAGCGACATTGGACGCATACGCAGCTTGGCAATGCGGCCTGCACCGCTGTGCAGGACACCCTTGTGGTTAGGGGTGGCAGAGCCGGTCAGAATAAACTGGCCCTTTTCGGCGGTCTGATCTACCTTGTAGCGCACCGCGTCCCAGAGCGGCGGAACCTCCTGCCATTCGTCGATCAAGCGCGGAGCCTCGCCGGTTAGCACCAGTTCGGGAGACAATTCTGCCAGCTGGCGGTTTTGAAAGTTGTTAGCCGGATCGCCGATATAGATTTCGCTTTTGCTGTGCTGCGCAGAAGTCCAGGTCTTGCCGCACCATTTCGGTCCCTCAATGCAGACAGCACCGAAAGCGGATAGATATTCCTCTACTTTTGCATCGATAATGCGGGGTTTATAGTTTAAATGGTTCATTTGACTCACCTCAACATCTTGCTATTATTATATGCTAATCGGTCATATTTTACAATTACAATCGGTCAAATTTTGCAGCATCAACCGATAACATTTTATGGAATAAACGCTCGAGCCATTAAGAACTCGAGCGTTTTCTGTCTGGGAGTGCAGCGTGGAGGTTCGCATTATTTTTACCATTTCCAAGCAAATGCTCCATGCAGTTCGATGCCGCGATTTTCGAGGCAGCATCCAGATGCGCATAACGCAGTGTCGTCTGAAAGGTCGCGTGACCGAGATACACTTGAATTTCCTGCAGGGTATAGCCCTCATGCAGCAGCAGCGTTGCACAGGAGTGGCGCAGATCGTGAAAACGGATTTTCTTGAAACCGTGCCTCTCGATAAAGCCGCGAAAACGATCGCTGACCCGTTCGGGAGTGAGCAAACTGCCGTCTGCCAGTGTAAAGATGTATTCATCGTAGGTATGGTCGTAGCAATCGCCCCAGAGCTTGCGGTTTTCCTCCGTCCATTGCCGACGCTTGAGCAGCAGCTCTCGAATGGTCGGCACAAGTGCGAATGCACGTCGGCTGGATTCGGTTTTCAGTTCGTTTGTCTGCATGACTTCGCTTTGGCCGTTGATACGGGTTTCGAGCACTTTATGACGAATATAGATCGTGTTCTGCTCAAAATCAACGTCTTGCCAGCGCAGTCCGCATACCTCGCTGCGGCGCAATCCGTAAAACGCCGTTACGCGAACAATATCCTCGATAGAGGAACCCTGGAGTGCCTCAAACAGCTCGTTCAGCTCGCTTGCCGAATAGGTTTGCGCCTGATACGGAACGATTTTAGGCGGAGCAATTCGGCGTACCGGATTATACACCAGAGTGCCGTCCTTGATGGACTCGTTGAACACACTTTTCAGCAGCACGATGTGCTTTTTGATCGTATTCCCGGAGAGGGGCTTAGTGCGCCCCTCCTGCAGGGAATCGAGATAACGCTGAATGAGCGCAGGTGTAACCTGCTGTACGGTGATATTTCGCGAGCGGAAGAACGGGTCTGCGTAGCGCAGGATATGTTCGTACCCCTCAAGCGTAGACTTGGAGATAGCCGGTGCCTTGCGGAGTTTCCATTGCTGCATCAGGTCGGAGAACAGCATGTCCGGCACTGAGGTGTCGAGGCCCCAGCTCTCCATGCGGTTCTTCTCCTCAGCCAGCTTGCGGAACTTGCAGGCACGCTCATTTGCAATCTCCTGTGCCCGACGCTTGTGTTTGCCAGCGGAAGGCCGGTAGTCTTCCACTTTTCAATCCGTTTTCCGTCCTCCACATAGGACAGGACGGTGTGCCACATCCTGCCCTTTGCACGAATTGTTGCGGAAATATGTTCGATCATGGTGGGGACCCCGGTCGATCAGGCCGGCTGCTGCGAGGAACCCTTCAAAAACTCCTGCAGGAATACCTTGGGTACGCGGTACGAGCGGCCAACCTTGACGGAGCGGATTTCTCCGGCGATCAGCATCTTGCAGATATTCTGACGGGTCGTATGCAGATACGCTGCAAGCGTTGCAACGGTCAGAACGTCGGGAAGATCGTTAAGAGTGGTGGAATTGGTAATAGTGATTTGGGTTTTCATGATAATAATCTCCTTTTTCTTGCATAATTTGCGCGGCAGCGTTACACTTAAAGTGAACCCAGGTTCAGGCTTGAAATCGGAATGCACAGGTAACGTTTGCCTTTGATTTTTTTGGTGGACTTCTTGCTGGCATCGATGGACAGCAGCTTGCATTGATTGAGCCACTCTGCAACATATTGCTCGCTGAGATCACTTCGGCGGTACAGCTTTTGCAGATAGTCGGTCAGCACAGAAAGCCTAACGCAAAGGCAGCCATTGTGCCGGAATGCGTAAAATTCCTGTTGCTGTACTCCGCTTACGATTGCCTCTCGAAGGGTTTCCGGGAGGTTTTCGATGCGGCGCAGCTCCTCGGTGATGTTGTGCCAGACTTGGGTCAATGAGTACGCTGTTGCTTGGAGAAATTTGCTTTTGGCGACTGCCGAGATTGCTTTGACTTCCTCCGCGTAGTCAGCGAACCGGCAGAGCAGCCAGTATAATTCGAACAACGACATCTTCACGCGCTCGTTCGGTGCGTTTTTCACAGTGGCAAGCTGCGACTCCATCTCGCACTTAATGCGAGAACGGAATTCCTCATAGCGTTCTCCAAACCATGAAAGAAATCCTTGCATTGCCGTAGCCGCGGTATGACGAAGCGCCTCCAAATCGACCGGATTACTTGAATCGGCTAGTTTCTCATGAATTCGCACGATCATGCACCGCGTTACGTCCGAGGATGCCTCCATCGGGATTTCGCCCGTGACGACCAGTCCAGCAGCACAACTAACCGAAATATTCTTAGAACCTCGGGTTTTGGTGCGCTTGGTTTCGTTCGCTGCAAACCGCAGTAATGCGGCCGCGCTCGCAAGACGCTCGCGCTGCTTTGCCTTATTGGTGCCGATGTAAATGTCATCCAGTAACACCGAACGATCGCGTGTGGTCATCAACGCACGCTCCATCGCAGACATTGTGCTGCCAGCGTCGTAGACATCAGCCATGCACCCGCCCGCATCGTCGAACAGCTGGCAAAGCGCTTTGGCTGTTGCTGTCTTGCCGAAACCTTGCGTTGCAATCAAGTATAGAATGCAGGCTGTCGGTAAGCCGCTGTCCTGTAAGAACGAACGGCAAACCGAGAACAACGCATACGCCCACACCGGCAGGTATACATTGAGATGCGGCAAAAACGTCTCGAGCAGCTGTTCGACTGCGGTTTCTGCCGACATCGTTGGATCGACAGACAGATGGTAGCTTGAGGTTTCCTTGGCAATCAGGTACGGCGGTGAACCGTCTAAAGGCGGTTCAGCCAGTCGGTTTTCTGGGGCCAGGTCAGGGAAGTAGCGGTGTTGCCCATCAATCTGCTGCCAGCCGGTCTGGTCAAAGTATTGACCGCGCGGAAGGTCGCATTGTGACAGCTGCATCCGCAGGTAGGTTGCCACGAGATTTCTAGTGCTCCGACCACGTGCATCGCGCGAAATGCAACCGACAATTAACTTTTCGAAGTTCAACTGGTCCAACTGCTCCGCAGGCCAGACAATAGTCTGCGGCGGTGCACCTTCCCGCGTCACCTCGAGGAGCAGCTGGAGCGGCTCCTCGGGGTTAGCAGAATACAGTCCGCGGATTCGCGGGACAAAGTTGGCGATGACTTCGCCATCGTTCAGCAAGCTATTACCTGCAATAGCGAAATTCATCAGTGATCACCTCTCGGCAGCAGCTTGAGGCCATTCTCGGCCAGTCTGTCATTGAAGGTGCCACGCTTGACACCTACGGAGAGCGCGATCATTTTACGCAGCATGTCATTCTCGGCGGCCAGGTAGCCGCACTTGTAATTAGCCTGCGCAATCTGGCGCTCCTTCGCACGCTTGCGTGCACGCTTTGCTGCCTTCTTGCGAGCCTTTTTGCCCTTCTTGCCTTTCTTGCCCTTGCGAGGCTCGTCCTCGAAGGGGAAGCCGGTCGTGAAGGAGGGGCCGAACGAGGCAGGGGAGCTGATGAACTCCGCCGTGCTTTCGGTGTCGGGGGTGGATGCGGTCGGGAAATTAGAACCTTGAATCATGGTAAGATCCTCCTATGCAGGAGATCCATGTGGCCATCATGAATCTCAGCGAAAGATTTAACGCCATTCGTTAAGTCTTTGTCTTGACAAGAACTATTGTAAGGCATTTTCTGTGGAAAGTCCTGTGCAAATCCTCGTGAAAATAACGTAATTAGCACGGATTTTCCACAACGTTTATTAATTTCAAGAAGCAGGTGATAAAATGACAGTTATGTCAAATAAGTTGTTTACTGACGACTTTTTCGATCCTTCGTATGCATTTTTGTCAGATAAAATTATAAAAATGCATGCAAAACGGCATATGCAATCCCTTGAGAATTTCGTGGAAAACTCTTGTAACAGCTCGCGCGCATCCCACCAGTTTTTATATACGCTATTGTCGATCCTGGATAATCCTACACGGCTGGAGGAACTGGGACCGGATAAAAAGCAGCTTCTGTACATGAAGCTGCTTTCGCCACCGTTCGATCAGTTCCCCAGCATAGTATATTCGAAAAAGGATAACGCAGCAGAAGATATAAAGATTTTTAAAAAGAACTTAAAAGCATATCGCAGCGATGAATATATTTATCGAGCATTGAATATTGTTCGCCAGCTATTGGAGCGGTCGGATCCTAGTCGCGAGTGGGGATATGAACCTGATAATCAACCGGAGTTCATCAGCAAGCTAAGAGACGAAGTAGATAAAATTTATCTAAAATTTTATACAGATTTACGGGATACGGAGTTCCCAGTTAAGCGCTTGCCAACTTGTAGCGACACTCTGTGTAAAATGGTTATAATGGATTCCAGGATATATCCTGTGCTGCCTGCTCTCTTTACATTAAGTGCAGTTTATCAGGCTGCACTTGATAAAAGTCCTGGTAAAGCAGCGCTGTTGGAATTCATCATTCAACCTTCTTTGACAGATTCGTGCTTCACCGACAATGCATACAAAACGAAGGTTTTGAGCAAATTAGCTTACCGGCTGCTCAATAAAATCGAGAATACATTAATCGATAATTTAAACAAATATAACACAGTTGTCTTTCCTAGCAAGCATATCAACTGTCCACCAAGTATAAGCGCATTGAAATTTGACGATCAACAACCGCCCTCTGAAAAGGTTTGTTTTAATCAGCATATAAATTTTGCCTTTCCGCTCTGCAAAACGCAGTGTTTAGCAACTGATATTGCAACGGCTTGTTCCTTAACAATGGAGCAGGCGTTGGAATTGAATACTCATATATCCGAACATCTGCTGGATAAATCGTATAATGAGAAGCATCTGCGTGAGATATACGGAGATCAAGTAACCGAGATAATTAAAGGGTTCCGAACTTTGGCTAATCCTGGAACGTATTATAAACAAGACTCTTTTATTAATATTTACAAAACCTGCGTGTGGGGCAAGCTGTCGGCTTCTGCTAAATTTTTCTTTGTTGATCCGTATGATAATTCGAATAACCTTCCTTTCAATCTGTATCAATTTATCCGCAAGTACTTTACATATGTCTCTTTATCAAGATATGTGCTTTACTATTCCGCACCATTCCGACCGTTGTACGGCTCGTCGAAAATGCTTCCGCCAGGCTGTAAAGGTATATTCCGAGATTTTAAGACGTATAGCGAATGTTACTTTACTGACACGGACGTTCAGCCTCAATTGTTTCCCTTTGCAGGAACCAATACATATTTAATAGGAGTCAAAGAACTTCGACCTAGTATTCGAACGGAGCTTATTCGTACTTTTACGCCTTACAGTGCCGTCCATTTTCTCATGAGACACCTTGAGCATCCGCCTAAGAATAAGTCGGCTTTACAGCAATGTATTAATGAGTATCTTAAGAAGTATCCGCTTTCGAAAGATATCGGTATGCTGTTCCGGGACACTAATGAAATGATAGCCGTATATCAGCTGATGCTAAAAGCAGCGCTAAATATTATCGCTCATTATACAGTTTCACTGTTGGCAGACGCACGCATCCAAACGCTGCAAAACCACTTATAGTATCCTTGAATTGGTGGGAACCGTGGGAGTTCCCACCATTCCCACCAATATTTTATGAGTGTTGATTGCATCTTCGGTAAAATGTGTTTGCCCTTAGTCCGGTCTGCCGCATGGCTTCCGCGGCGGTAATCTCTCCTGCCCGCCAACGAGCTACCACCCGCTCGAAGTTGTCCGGCAGAGGCATCGGCTTACGGCCGGTGTACTTGCCCTGCTCTTTGGCGATGGCGATACCTTCGCGCTGGCGCTGGAGAATATACTCGCGTTCCAACTCTGCGACTGCTGCAAACACGGTGAGCATAAATTTTCCTGTTGGCGTGGTTGTGTCGATGGCCTCCTTGCGGCTGACAAATTCTACTTGTTTCTCGGTCAGCTGTTCCACGAGATCGAGCAGGTCGCGCGTGTTCCTCGCAAAGCGGCTGATCGACTCCACGATTACCGTATCGCCGTGCCGGACATATTCCATCATCCGAGTGAGCTCCGGGCGGTCCGTGTTTTTGCCGCTCGCCTTGTCGATGAAAACCTCGTCAACATCGAGTTCGCGCAGCAGGGCTTCCTGTCGAGCGGTATTCTGCTCCTCGGTGCTGACGCGGATGTATCCAATCTTCAAATCTGTTCCTCCATTCATTGCAATAGGTTCACCGCACGTTTTGACATATTTCAAAATTTCGAAAACAACCCTATTGACATAGTTTTCCGTTGTTTCAGATGGGTATAGCCTAATGACACGCTCAAAAAATACCGACTCTTGATGAGTCGGTATTTTTGTGTTCAATCATCGTCGATGATGTCGGCCAGCAGACCGATAATAGTCAGCGCACCGAGAATGACTTTTCCTGCGTTCACTTTTTCACCTTCTCAACTGTCCGAGAAATTTTCAACGGCCTCGATGATGAGGTCAACCACTGCGCCGACGGCCTGAAAGATTGGGCCGAGTGCAATCATGCGAATCGCCTCCTTTCTATTAGTACGCATAGAGCAATTCGCCGGTCATCTCATGGAGCAGAGTAGGATCGTAGAGCATTTCTTCGATCTCCTCCTCCGAACAGCCGTAGTCGAGAAGTGCTTGCACCTCATCGGCGGTTACGCCGAATGCCTTCGCCACGTTAAACAAGTCGTCATAGTTCGGAGGCGTATCTACGCAGAAGTCGCGGTAATATGGAGAATAACGCCGCCACCAATGCTCATAGCTGGTTCTCGGTGCAAATGCCCCGGTAGTGATACGGCCATTGCGGTCAATCTTCAATATCTCGCCCTCCTGCGGTTCTAGAATGTCGGTGGGCGCTTTCAGCCGCAGCTTTTTCAGCGCCTTGCAGAGGATTTCCTGCGTCGAGGCGTAAATCAGAAAGCCATCATAGAGCATTACGCACAACGGATTGTCCCCAACGACGAACCAGATGGAATCATCCCTATCCAGAACGGTAAACACAAATGAACCCTCGACTGCTTCGGCCATAAATTTCAGGCTGTCGAAGTCGAGGGTTTTATTTTTCTCTAAAAGCTGAACGGCGACGTAGCTGTCGGTCTCGACACTCGTCAGCGGCAAATTTTCCTCTGTGCGTAACTCTTTGTCATTCCAGAGAACGCCATTATGCGCGAGCGCAAAGCAGTTTCCGTCAATTTTACCGAGAAACGGATGATTGTTCTGGTTAAACTGCGCATTGCCCTGTGTGGTCATACGGGTGTGCCCCATCACCGCGTTCACACCGTGTGGAATGTGAATCTTCATTTTTCGAGCGGGAAGCGGACGCTTGTAGATACGCAGGCGGTCGTTGAAATTGTACGCGATACCGGTCGCATCCGTGCCGCGCACCTGACATTCGCGAGCCAGCGTATTCAGAATTTTGTTTTTCGTATGGGCACTCAGGCACTCCTTAAAATCGATTAAACCGAATAAACTGCACATATTACTCCTCCTCCGAAGCGTTTACAGGTTCGTTGACATACAAGCGACGCTCTTTCAAATACTGAATAAGTTCCGGCTCGGTGATGTTGTCCAGAAAATCAAACCAGCTCATGTCCTGCACCTGACTGTCGGACAGAGAAACAGCCACCTCGACAAGATGGTTGACCATCTGCAAGGTGGCTTTGAGAGTATTCAGTTTGAGCGTGCCGCGGAACATCCGGATTTCAACCGTATCCGAGTTTGTGAGGTTGACCGCCGTATAACGTCCGGCACACGAATTCTTTGCGTGGCTCATCTGTTCGGACGGCGTGAGGCGGATACCATACCGTGCCGCCCAGCGGTTCATCTGGGATTGCGTGCGGCGGCTGAACCGCAGCAGCTCCGCCCAGAACTTTTCGACGAAGTAAAGCAGGCGGGCAATCGCGGCTTCCTGCTGTTCATAAGTACAGCCGAATGCCAAGCGGGAGATGTGAACGTGCAAGCCGCAAGTTCCTGCCGCATGGCTGAGATAGCCCATGCTCTGCGCCTTGCGGAGGACTTCCGCCCACGGCATTTCGTTCAGCTGATATTCGAGCGTCATCGGGTGAGTGACTAACTCAAGTCCTTCATCCAGACTACCGTCTGTCTTGATGTACAGGTTCTCGGCATCCTTGTTCGCAATATCAAGCAGCTTCTGCGCGTTGCTGTTTACCGTGCCGCCGTCATCGATTTCGAGCTCCACGCCGAAATGCCGCAGGCCCTTGCCATGAAACACAAGATCCGGTGTGTAATTGTACTCGTGTATAATGTTACAATGCTCATCCCAGCAGGATGCGCAGTAGGCGTTGTCGTCATTATCCCAATACGCGCGGTCACGATGAATAATGCGGTTGCAGTCTTCGCAGCGGACGTAGTATTCATCAAAGCAGTGGTCGCAGAGTGTGTGGGTATCGTCCTCGACGGCGTTTTCCTCGTAGACCCGCTCGGCACAGTGGTCACAGATTACGGTCAGGCGGTCGGCACAATCCTCGCAGAGCCAGTCGCCTTCCGCTTGATACATGTCTTCAATTGGGTATTCTGCACCGCAGTTTGCACAAATTCTCGTTTCGCTCATTGTCTGTTCCTCCATTTCGTTTGGTAAAACTTAATACTCTTCGGCAAGCAGCATAGTAGAATGCGTCAAATCGTCGATGACGAACACCTTCGCGCTTACGGCATCATCACACGGCACATCAAGCTCGTAGCGGTACGGCGGCTGCTCCTGCTTATGGACGATGTGCTGACCGGTTGGCGTTTTGGTAAGGATAAACACTTGCAGGTAATCCTTTCTCGGCACTTCCATCGTCAAAACCATGTGCCACATGAGGTTGATCAGCCACGATGGGATTTCATTCTCCACGCCACGTGTCAGGAATTTTTGATTTTCGAACATGTTTCTTCTCCTTTCAAACAAAATAGGCCACAGGGAATTACCCTGTGGCCCTCATGAATATAATATATATTTTATCTGATTGGAAAAACGGACAGTACAAGCTCTGCTGTTCAAGAGTAATATCTACAGTCAAAATTTGAATTTTGAATATAGATAAGTGACTTTTGTTTCTTATTATGATATGCTGTATCTGCATGGGATAGAGGATCAATCGGATATGCACATAGCTGTAATGGTCTAGGCGTTTTGATTTGAGATAGGTTGTATTGTGAATTGATTACGAGCGTTGGAAGTACGCTGTCACGCGGAAGTCTAAAACTACTATGGCGTTCGCAATCTCGAGCTCTTTTATAATATAAGGGGATTTAGTCATATGATTCATTTAATCGCAAGTGATATTGACGGGACGCTGCTGCAAGGCGGACAGACCCGATTAGACCCGGCGCTGTTTGACGTTATTGAACGGCTGGAACAGCACGGAATTCGTTTTGCGGCGGCGAGCGGCAGACAGTATACCAATCTGCGGCGGCTGTTTGCCCCTGTCGCGGACAAAATCGACTATATCTGCGAAAACGGCAGTCTGGTCATCAGCGACGGCAGTGTGCTGTATAAGCAGGTGATCGACCGGGCGCTCGGCACGAAGATTCTGCGCTGCATGCTGGAGATGGAGGGCTGCGAACCGCTGCTGAGCGGAGTCATGCAGTGCTATGTTCAGCCAAAGGACCCGGCTTACGCGGACCATATGCGATATTTTGTGGGGAATGATGTAGCGGTTGTAGAGGATCTGACAGCGGTGCCGGAGCCGTTTCTGAAAATTGCGGCGTATTTCCCGGACGGCGCCACCGAAGAATACCGTCTGCGTATCGCGCAGGCTGCGGGAGGGACGATGCGGCCTGTGGTTTCCGGTATGGCGTGGGTGGACCTGCTGCCGCAGGACTGCGATAAAGGCACAGCGCTTGCGGTTTTGCAGCGCCATCTTCATATCAATCGAGAAGAAACGATGGCTTTCGGGGATAACGAAAATGATGTGGAGCTGCTTCGGCAGGCGGGACTGTCCTATGCGATGAAAACAGGCAATCCGTGCGTTCTTCGACTGGCAGACCGTGCGGCGGATGATGTCATATCCGAACTGAATATGCTGCTGAGCGAATTGGAATAAGACGATTTTGATCAGAACAAAAAAACACCACCCTTGCGGGTGGTGTTTTTGAAGAAAAGGAGAATTAGGATTTTGTCGTGAGCTTAAACAGAACAGCGCCGTGCGTATCGATCGAGCATACAATGCCGGAGGAAACGACAGCATCGGGCTGGTCGCCCCAGAGGTCGTGAACCGTGTATTCACCGGACAGACCGAGCTTGTCCAGCGTGATCTCGCGCTTTGCCGGAAGATTGCCGAGATTGAATACGGCAAGGTAGGTGTTACCCTGCTCATCTTCAGCCTGCCATGCAATCGTGTCGCAGACATTCAGAATTTCGCGGGCGTTCCGGCTGTCCTTCAGCAGTGCCAGCACTTCCGGGTTGGTAATCAGGCCGAGCGTCCATTCATCCAGATCGGTCAGCTCGCAGCCAAGCATAAGCGGCGAACGGAAAATCGACCACAGCGTCAGCATGGTGCGCTGCTCAGGGCGGGTCAGAAGCGTGTTGCGCTCGAAAACGCCGTGCTCGCAGCCGCGAATGGAGATATGGCCGACCGGAAGCATATCGCAATCCGGGAAGCAGCCGTTCGATACGTAAGGACTCCAGTTGCGGCAGCGCATGAACATTTCAGTAATATCTTCCCAGCGGTCCCAGAAATCGTTGGTAATGCGCCACATATTGGCGTATTTGCGCAGGTGGTCCGCCTGTTCCACCATGGCCGGTCCGGGAGAAAGACTCAGCACAATATCGCGGCCGCAATGCTGAATTGCTGCGGCGATCATTTCGATTTCTTCTCTGCCGGAATAGTCGTAATCCTGATTGATACGGCGGTAAACCACGCAGATGTCATCTACCTTGACGAAATCGACGCCCCACGAAGCGTACAGCTCGAACAGAGAGTCGTAATAGGCCTGTGCGCCGACGGCAACGGGATTAAGACCGTACATATCCGAGTTCCAGGCGCAGATAGAAGCCGTGTGAGCAATATCACGCGCATGAACATCGGTACCCTTGATGGGTACGTTCTTTGCAACCGCCTGACGCGGAATGCCGCGCATGATATGAATGCCGAATTTCAGTCCCTTGCTGTGAATGTAGTCAGCAATCGGTTTGAAGCCTTTTCCGTCTGCGGCGGAGGGAAAACGATTTGGGGAGGGCATCAGACGGCCGTATTCGTCCATGCAGAGCTCAGCAAAGGCGTGATAGGCGGTAGAATCTGCGGTCGGCTCCGACCACTGAATATCGCATACAACGTATTCCCAGCCATAGGGCTTCAGATGCTCTGCCATATAATCCGCGTTTCGGATGAGGTCCTCTTCCGTAACGGAGGCACCGTAGCAGTCCCAGCTGTTCCAGCCCATCGGCGGATTGACAGCAAACAAGTTCTTGTCCATAATTACCCTTCTTTCATAAATCATGTAAATCTGAAATTGTATGATCAAATCCGACTGGTTTGTCTTGACAAATTGGATTATAGCACTATTATAAAAAGTATCAAATGACTTAAAAAAGCAAAAAATATTTTTCTGCGATAAAATTTATAAAATTTTATTAGATATGTTTGATAAAGTCAGCTCGGAAGGGACGGACCGACATGGTAGTATATCTTTTTAATTTCAACACCTGCCAGGATCTAGCGCTGCTGGAAATCGGCGATCAGCAGTGTTCGCCGCTGTATGCCTTTGGCCCGAATATTCGTAATGAATACATTTTTCATTACGTTGTATCGGGAAAAGGTGTGGTTATGCTTCAGCCCTCCGGCGAAAAAGGACAGAATATTCTCTCCGAAACGATTGAAGTCAAGGCGGGAGAAGGTTTTCTGATAGAGCCGCATACCGCGCATATGTACCGTGCTGATGAGAACGACCCATGGCATTATATCTGGATCGTATTCACCGGCCTGAGCGTACCGTCGTATCTCCGTGCGTGCGGCCTGACGCGGAATAATCCGGTTTTTTACCCCCAAAGCTATGCGCATGCGGTATCTTCCCGCGTCCGGGAGCCGCTTCGTCAGATACTCGGCCACCCCGATGCCTCAAAAGCGTTCATTATCGGGCAACTGCATCTTTTCTTTGACGGACTGATGGAAAATACCGCGGTACAGTCAAAAAACGTTACGACGGATATCAATATCGCCAATGTCTACATTGCGGAGGCGATGCGCTATATCGAATCGCGCTATGCGGATATTCGCTCGCTGGATGAAATCGCCGGTTTCTGCAATGTCACCCGAAGCCATCTGGCAAGGCTGTTTCGCAGCACGCTACATGTCACATTGCAGGAATATTTGATCAATTATCGAATGGATAAGGCCAAAGAGCTGCTGGTCAACACCAATCTGCCGATTTATCAGATTGCGCAGCAGGTTGGCTATGAAGGCGCGCTGCAATTCAATAAAGCGTTTAAGAACAGAATGCAGGTGCCGCCCAGAACGTGGCGGCTGCAGAACCGGCTCCGGCTGAGCGGCGACCCTGACAGAAAATAGATATGCAAAATTGTACGTACATTTTGTTTACAAAAATGAAAACATACGTTATAATAGGAGATGTAATAATGATCATGGCAAATCAAGGAGAATGAGATATGGCACAGCCCAAATATCAGCTGTTACAGCAATGGCTGAGGGACCAGATAAATAGCAGAGAATACACTGCGAATCAGCAGATTCCAACGGAACTGGAGCTTGCTGAGCAGTTTGGATACAGCCGGCAGACGATACGGCAGGCGATCAGCGGCCTGGAGCAGGAGGGGCTGCTGAAGCGGACGCCGGGGCGCGGCACGTTCGTATGTCAGCAGAATGCCGGCCGGGTGAACCGCAGCGAATCCCGCACCCGCAGAGTCGGTGTGCTGACCACGTATCTGGACGATTATATTTTTCCCGGCATCATCAACGGCATCGAGCGGGTGCTGAGCCGTCATGACTATCTGTTTACGCTGGGACTTACGCACAATAAAACGCTGGACGAAGCGACGGCGTTGCAGAAGCTGCTGGCGGACGGTGTGGACGGACTGATCATCGAGGGCACCAAAACGGCTCTCCCTACGCCGAACGAAGGTATTCTGCAAAGTTTTCGCGATGCAGGCATCCCCATGGTGTTTATCAACGGCTGCTATGACGGCGCAAACGACAGCTACGTACTGATGGATGATGTACAGTCGGGCGAGCTGCTCACGCAGCATCTGATTGACCAGGGGCATACGCAGATCGGCGGGATTTTCAAATCCGATGATATTCAGGGCGTAAAACGCTACGAGGGCGTTGTAAAGGGAATGCAGAAGAATAACGGGCACATCAAGGATGACTGCATTCTGTGGTACACGACAGAGGATGTCCGCTATCTGTTCGAGGGCTCTATGGATGAAATGATCCTCAAGCGTCTGGCGGACAGCACAGCGGTGGTATGTTATAATGACGAAATCGCCGCAAAGCTGATCGATGTGCTGCGGTGCGCCGGAAAGCGCGTTCCGGACGATCTGTCGGTTGTCGGCTTCGATAATTCGCCGTTCGCCGGCTCGCAGCTGTACAATCTGACGACTGTGACCTATCCGGCAGCGGATATCGGAGAAACTGCCGCAAATGTATTGATGCGCTGTCTGGAAGATCCGGAGCATAGAGAACATATTAAAATCAAGCCTAATATTGTTGAACGCGGTTCTGTACGCTGCCTGAAATAATACCTTTTTGGATAATATGAATAAAAAAGACGGGAAAATTCAGTGCATTTTCCCGTCTTGCTTTTTGTACGTACAATTGTTACAATAAAAATACAAAAGATACTTACATATAGGTGAGTGCAGCAAAAAGAAGGTGCGTACAAATGAGCATGACGGAACAATTCAATGTACAGCCTGCGCCGCAGCGCAAGGTGCTGGGCATTGAATTCGGTTCTACACGAATCAAGGCCGTCTTGACCGACGGACATGGTGCGGTCCTTGCAACAGGAAGTCATACATGGGAAAATCAGCTGGTCAATGGCATCTGGACCTATCCGCTGGAGCAGGTATGGAACGGCCTGCAGGCGTGCTACCGCGATATGGCGGACCGGTACCGGATGCGGTACGGCAGTTCGATCACCGTTCTGGATGCAATCGGCTTCAGCGGCATGATGCACGGCTATCTGGCATTTGACCGCGACGGCAATCAGTTGGTTCCATTCCGTACATGGAGAAACACCATTACCGACCGGGCGGCCGACCTGCTGACCAAACAGTTTTCGTTTAATATTCCGCAGCGCTGGAGCATCGCGCACCTGTATCAGGCGATTCTGAACGAGGAAGCGCATGTTTCCTCCATAGATTACCTGACAACGCTGGCAGGATACGTACATTGGCAGCTGACCGGAGAACGCGTTCTTGGCGTCGGCGAGGCGTCTGGTATGTTCCCGATCGACAGCGCCGCGATGACCTACGACGCCGATATGGCGGACCGCTTTGACCGGCTGGTTGCCGGGCATCATTTCAGATGGAAGCTGCTGGACATTCTTCCACGGGTTCTGCCCGCGGGCGTACAGGCCGGCCGGCTGACACCGGAGGGTGCACAGCTGCTGGATCCGACCGGCGAGTTGCAGCCCGGTACGCCGTTCTGTCCGCCGGAAGGCGACGCCGGAACCGGCATGGTCGCGACAAACTCGGTCGCCGAGCGCACCGGCAATGTATCGGCAGGCACCTCCATTTTCGCAATGGTCGTGCTGGAGCGCCCGCTCAGTCAGGTATATCCGGAGATCGACATGGTGACGACGCCGGATGGCAAGCCGGTTGCCATGGTGCACTGCAACAACTGCACCTCGGAGATCAACGCATGGGCAGGCATGCTTCAGGAGTTCGCACACTGCATCGGAAGCGATCTGAGTGATGACAGACTTTATTCGCTGCTATATTCCAAAGCGGCGGAGGGAGAAAAAGACGGCGGCGGCCTTCTGTGCTGCAACTATCTGTCGGGTGAGCCGGTCGTTGACATGGAGGAGGGACGGCCTCTTCTGGTACGCCGTCCGGAAAGCCGCCTGACGCTCGGAAACTTTATGCGCGCACAGTTGTATTCTGCTGTGGCAACCCTTAAAATAGGAATGGAGCTGCTGACCGAAGGAGAATCCGTCAAGCTGGATCGGCTGATGGGCCACGGCGGTCTGTTCAAGACACCGGAGGCAGGGCAGAAAATCATGGCTGCTGCGATAGGTGTTCCTGTATCGGTTATGGAAAACGCCGGCGAGGGAGGCGCGTGGGGTATCGCGCTGCTGGCGGAATATATGCTGAGCGGAGAGGGAATGACACTGGCGCAGTACATGGAACAGAACGTCTTTACGGATATGCCAATCATCGAAAAGGATCCGGCTCCCGCGGACATTGCCGGATTTACCGCTTATATGCACGCATATCAGGGACTTCTGGCTGTTGAAGAAACCGCAATACAGGCGGTATGAAAAACGCAGGGGAAAACAGAAAGGAAGATACCGCATGGCACTGAAGGATTATGAATTTTGGCTGATTGTAGGCTCTCAGCATTTATACGGTGAAGAAACGCTCCGTCAGGTAAAGGAACACGCGCAGATCATGACGGAGGGAATGAACCGGTCGGGCAGGCTTCCCTGCTCGCTGGTATTGAAGCCGGTAGCAAAGACTCCGGATGAAATCACGGAGGTAATGCGGGCGGCAAACGCCGACAGCCGCTGCGCGGGCGTGATCGTCTGGATGCACACGTTTTCGCCCTCTAAGATGTGGATCGGCGGACTGTCGGTGCTCCAGAAGCCGTACTGCCACTTCGCAACGCAGTTCAACCGCAACATTCCGAACGAAGGCATCGACATGGATTTCATGAACCTGAACCAGTCAGCGCACGGCGACCGCGAACACGGCTTCATCGCAGCGCGCATGCGTCTGCCGCGCAAGATCGTTGCAGGATACTGGGAAGATGCAGATGTACAGGGAAAAATCGGTAGCTGGATGCGTGCCGCAGTAGGCGCGGCCGTAAGCCGCGAGCTGAAGGTCATGCGCTTTGGCGATAATATGCGTCAGGTCGCGGTGACCGAAGGCGATAAGGTCGAAGTACAGATGAAGCTCGGCTGGCAGGTGAATACCTATGCAGTCGGCGATCTTGTTGAAGTGATGAATCAGGTAAGTGAGCAGGAAATCGACAGCCTGATGAAGGAATATCAGCAGAATTACGAGTTCGCGACCGATGATATGGAAACCGTCCGCTACCAGGCGCGCGAGGAGATCGCCATTCAGAAAATGCTGGATGAGCACGGCTGCGGTGCATATACCAATACCTTTGAGGATCTCTGGGGCATGGAACAGCTTCCCGGCATTGCTTCGCAGGACCTGATGGCAAAGGGTTACGGCTACGGCGGCGAGGGCGACTGGAAGGTATCCGCGCTGACGCACATCATGAAGCAGATGAGCGAGGGCGTCCCGGGCGGAACGGCCTTCATGGAGGATTATACCTACGACCTCGAACCGGGCAAGGAGCTTTCGCTCGGTGCGCATATGCTGGAGGTCTGCCCGTCTGTTGCGGCGGAAAAGCCGCGCATCGAGGTGCATCCGCTGGGTATCGGCGGCAAGGCCGCACCGGCACGTCTGGTCTTTGAGGGACATCCGGGCAACGCCATTGTCGTTTCGCTGATCGATATGGGCGGCCGTCTCCGCATGATTGTACAGGATATTGAATGCATCAAGCCGATTTACGAAATGCCCAATCTGCCGGTAGCCCGCGTTATGTGGAAGGGTATGCCGGATCTGAAAACCGGTATCCACGCATGGATCATGGCAGGCGGCGCGCATCATACGGTGCTCTCCTATGCCGTTACCGCTGAGCAGATGGAAGACTGGGCAGAGATCATGGGCATTGAATTTGTTCATATTACGAAGGATACCACCATTTCGGCACTCAAGCAGCAGCTGCTCGTGTCCGATCTGGCATGGAAGCTGAAATAAGGAGGGGAGAGACGCTATGCTGGAACAGCTCAAGCAAGAGGTGCTGGAAGCCAATCTCCTGCTCCCAAAGCACAAGCTCATCACATTTACCTGGGGTAATGTATCCGGTATCGACCGGGAAAAGGGCCTGATCGTTATCAAGCCGTCGGGTGTGGAATATGAGGACATGACGGCGGATGATATGGTCGTGGTTGATCTGAACGGAACGGTTGTCGAAGGTTCGCTTCGCCCGTCCTCGGACACCCCGACGCACATCGAACTGTATCGCTCCTTCCCGGATATCGGCGGCGTCGTACATACGCATTCCCGCTGGGCAACGACCTTTGCGCAGGCCGGCATGCCGATTCCGGCGCTCGGCACGACGCATGGCGACTATTTCTACGGTGCGGTCCCCTGCACGCGCGCAATGACGCCGGCAGAGATCGCGGGCGAGTACGAGAAGGAGACCGGCAAGGTGATTGTCGAGACCTTCCGCGATAAAAACCCGAATCAGGTCCCGGCGGTCATCGTTCACAGCCATGGCCCGTTCACCTGGGGCGCGACGCCGAAAAAGGCGGTAGAAAATGCCGTTGTGCTGGAGGAATGTGCGCTGATGGCATGGCAGGACCTGCTGGTTTCCAACAATACCGTGCAGCCGATGCAGCAGGAGCTGCTGGACAAGCATTATCTGCGCAAGCACGGCAAAAACGCTTATTACGGTCAGAAGGCCTGAAAATAAAAACGCCGTCGCCTGCTGGACGGCAGCGCATAAGGAGGGCGGAATAAGCAGCAGAGAAGTAGAGTGGAAGAGATAACAGGACAAAAACAGAGAAAGAGGTATGAAAAATGAGAAAAATGTGGAAAAGAGCTCTGGCAGGCGTGCTGACAGCCAGCATGGCACTTTCGCTGGCGGCATGCGGCGGTTCGTCTTCTAACGGCGGCAGCAGCGCAGACGGCAGCACGACGCTTGAGGTCTGGTCGTCCAACCTGTCGGATTCGCAGCGCGAAAACGTAAAGAAGCTGGTAGCACAGTATGAGGAGCAGACCGGCGTCAAGGTCAACTATACCGAGTTCTCCTATGACATGCTGCATGACAAGATCCTCTCCGCGGCTGCGGGTGGCAATACGCCGGACGTTGCGTGGGGCCTGCCCGAGTGGACCGGCGAATTCCACAGCATGGGCATTCTGGAGGACCTGTCCGACCGCTACGCAAACTGGGACGACGCTTCCGTACTGAGCGACGCGGTCATGAAGGGTATGTCCATCGGCGATGAGATCATCGGTGTGCCGTACGAAATGACGGTTCGCGCTTATCTGTGCCACGAGAATATCATGGAAAAGGGCGGCGCGTCCGTACCGGCTACCTGGGACGATGTGCTTTCCATGACGGATTTCAAGGATAAGACCGGCACCTATCCGTATGCGCTGGCCTGCACGGGCGTGCGTGCTCCGCAGGAAATGATCGTTTATCTGGCGCAGAAGGGCCTTGAGATCTGCTCGCTGCAGGATGACGGCATGTACAAGAATACCTGGAAGGATAATGCAGACCAGCTGGCCGCAGCGGCAGACGTGTTCCAGTTCTATAAGGACTGCATCGACAGCGGCGTTGTCGATCCGAACTCCAAGAGCTTCGGCTATGAAGAGACCGACGACAACTTCGTCAACGGCTTCTCCGCCAGCTACGTAACCGGCAACTGGCTCCAGGAAAAAGAGGACGCCAATCCGGAAGTGATGTCCGATGTTACCGTAGAGCCGATTCCGGTACCGGAAGGCGGCACGCCGGCAACCTACATGGAGCTGAAGCCGCTGTTCCTGTTCAACACCAGCAAGAACAACGACGCAGCATTCGACTTTGCGACCTACGTATGCGGCAAGGAATGGCAGCAGGACGTTTACTCCAGCGCATCTCCGCGTTCCGATGTAACCGTTCCGGGCAAGTGGACCGAGGACTTCCAGGCTCTGTCCGATAACGGCGTTGCATTCCCGCCGGTAACGCTGGGCAGCATTTCTCAGGCTATGATCGATTCCATCGCTAAGGTCCTTCAGGAGGGCATGACGCCGCAGGCAGCAGCAGAGTGGCTGGCCGATGCAGTCAACACCTCTCTGGAAGAGTCCGGCGAGCTGAGCGCTTCGTAAAAAGAAAATGGTGCATACCGGAGCGGAAGCCGTTCCGGTATGCATACTCTTAATCCTGGAGAAAGGTGGAGAAATATGCCGGAAAAGAAGAAAAAATACTTAACACGCGACCAAAGAGACAACCGGACAGCCTGGATCATGCTGGCGCCCGCTCTGCTGTTTCTGGCGGTAATGATTGCCTATCCGCTGGGCAAGGTAATCCATGATGCGTTTTCTCAGGTAAACCTGATAAAGCCCAATGTTTCCGGATTTGCAGGTCTGGATAACTTCAAGACAATTCTCAATGATGAACACTTCTGGAATGATGCGAAAAACACCGTAATCTGGACAGTGTGCTCGGTAGCCGGTGAGTATATCGTCGGCATGCTGGCAGCTGTTCTGCTGAATCAGAAATTCAAGGGCCGCGCGATTTTCCGAACCTGCGTCTTTATTCCCTGGCTGGTTCCGATCATCGTTGCAGGCATGACATGGGACTGGATGCTCAATACAGATTTCGGCATTGTAAACTACCTGCTGACTCATCTGCATATCGTCCAGGCTCCGATAAACTTCCTCGGCGACGCCAGATTTGCTATGGCGACAGTCATTTTCGTAAATATCTGGCGCAGCTTCCCGTACTACACGATTTCTTTCCTGGCTGCGATGCAGTCGATTCCCGGCGACCTGTCGGAGGCAGCGGCGATCGACGGCGCGGGCATGTTCACCCGCTTCTTCCGCATTACGCTGCCGCAGCTGAAGTCGGTATCGCTGGTCATCGTATTCATCCATGTCATCTGGACCGCGATCAACTTCGACTTTATCTGGGTCATGACAGAGGGCGGCCCGAACTACGCTACCGAAACGCTGCCGATCATGATCTATCGCTATTCGATGAAAAAGTTCAATGTCGGCGCAGCGTCCGCGCTGTCTACCATGATGTTTACGGTCATGACGATCCTGTTCGTATTCTATTACCGCAAACGAGAAAAAATCAACAGCCAGGCAGGCTGAGAAAGGGGCGGAAAAAATGGGCAGTAAAAAAACAAGGGCGGCTGTTTCCGCCGTTACCTACATTCTGATCAGCATTCTGGCGGTCATCTGTGTTTTCCCATTCTTCTGGATGCTGATTTCTGCATTGAAACCGAAGGATGAGATCCGTTCGGCAGTTCCTTCGCTGCTGATCGACAATCCAACGATCGATAACTTCCGTCGCGTGCTGGTCGATAACGGCTTTCTTACCTATATTAAGAACAGCTTTGTCGTTTCCCTCGCCGCAACGCTCATCTCCATGATCATTGCGGTGCTGGCCGGCTATGCGCTGAGCCGTTACTACCGCAAGCGCATCGTGAAGACTTCGAACTTCATGATGATGCTGTCGCAGATGATTCCGGGCGTTCTTCTTCTGGTACCTCTGTATATGATCATGCAGCAGATGCATATGCTGGAGACGCACATTTCTCTGGTGCTGGCATACACCACGTTCGTCATTCCGCTCTGCACCTTTATGATGAGCAGCTTTTTTGACACGGTACCGATCGACCTGGAGGAAGCCGCCGAGATCGACGGCTGCTCCAAAGCAAAGACGCTGATCCGCGTCATTCTTCCGGTTTCGATTCCCAGTCTGATTTCGACCGGTCTGTATGCGTTCATCAATGCGTGGAACGAGTTCATGTTCGGCTACGTTCTGATTTCGTCCGATAAGCTGCGCACGCTGACGCCGGCTATCATGCTTTTCAAAGGCGCGAACCTGGTAGACTGGGGCGGCCTGATGGCGGCATCCGTCATTTCGGTCCTGCCGGTCACGATCATTTTCCTGTTCCTTCAGAAATACTTCCTTGCCGGTCTGATGAGCGGTTCGGTCAAGGGCTGATGGAGGTTTGCCATGAAGCGTATCGCAATCAACGAAAACGGTATCCATATGGTCTTTGAGGTGCGCCGCGATAAGGTCCGGCTGATGCATTTCTCCGCCCTTCCGCTGGACGAGAACACACTCGTCCGGCAGGGAGAAAAGGACCTGTATTTCCCCTCTGAGATACAGGTGACCGGACGCAATCGCCCCAGCAACTGGCATGGTGCGAAAATCGTAGAGACCTCGCCCGGATATGAAATGAAGTATCTGGATTTCCGCGACAGCCGGAATGACACCGGCCGCAAGCTGGAATGGGAGACCGTTCACGAGGAAACCGGACTGCATCTGACCATGCATTATCAGTTTTATGACGGCATTCCGGTCGTCCGCAGCTGGACCGAGGTAACCAACTGCGGGACTGAAGCGCAGGGGCTGGAAGCGCTCTCCTCGTTCTGTCTGATGGGACTCGGCAAAGAGGGCCTGATTCGACCGGATCGCAAGCTGCGCCTCAGCGTTCCGCACCACTCGTGGAAACGGGAAATGCACTGGAACAGATACAGCTTTTCCGATCTGGGCTTGACCTTCACGGCCGGTTCCGATCCGGAAGCCGAATCGACGCAGGTCTTTTCGGTGAGCAATACGGGCAACTGGTCTACCAAGGAGTATCTTCCGATGGCGTATCTCGAGGATACGGAAGCCGGCGTATCGCTTTACTGGCAGATCGAACATAACGGTTCGTGGCACTGGGAGATCAGTGACTACGAAGGGCAGTATTATCTGGAGCTTGGCGGTCCGGATGAGCTGCATAACCACTGGTGGAAGCAGCTGATGCCGGGCGAGACCTTTGTTTCGGTTCCTGCCTGCATCGGTGTAGAAACCGCAGGCATGGATCGCGCTATGGCTGCACTGACCGAATACCGGCGGCGGATACGCCGCCCGAATCGTGACAATGAGCAACTCTCGGTCATTTTCAATGACTATATGAACTGCCTGTCCGGTGACCCCACGACGCAGAAGGAACTGGAAATGATTCCGAAGGCGCGGGAAGCAGGATGCGAATACTTTGTCGTAGACTGCGGATGGTATGCGGACGGCGCATGGTGGGACGGCGTCGGTGAGTGGCTCCCCTCGGAAAAGCGCTTTCCGGGCGGCTTCAAAGAGGTCATGGATGCCATACGCGACGCGGGCATGATCCCAGGCGCATGGCTGGAGCTGGAAGTCATGGGCGTCAACTGTCCGCTGGCAAAGCAGCTTCCGGACAGCTGGTTCTTCATGCGGCACGGCAGGCGTGTGTGCGATAAGGGGCGCTATCAGCTCGATTTCCGCAATGCGGAGGTTCGGGACTATGCCGAGCGGGTGATCGACCGCATGGTCAATGAATACGGCGTCGGCTATATCAAGATGGATTACAACATCGAGCCGGGCACCGGTACCGATCAGCAGGCCGACAGCACGGGTCAGGGTCTGCTGGAGCATAACCGGGCGTATCTGGCATGGATCGATCATATTTTTGAAAAATACCCGGAGCTCGTCATAGAAAACTGCTCAAGCGGCGGCATGCGGACGGACTATGCGATGCTGGCACGGCACAGCCTTCAGTCCACAAGCGACCAGACCGATTACCGGCAGTACGCGACTCTGGCCGCCAATGCACCGGCGGCGGTCACCCCGGAGCAGGCTGCGGTGTGGTCCTATCCGCTGACCGACGGTGATGAAGAAGAAACGATTTTCAACATGGTCAACGCAATGCTGCTTCGCATTCACCAAAGCGGCCATCTGGTCAATCTCAGCCCGGCTCGGTTCGCGCTGGTGAAGGAAGGCATTGCATGCTACAAGAGCATCCGGCAGGATATTCGGCGGGCGGTTCCGTTCTGGCCGCTGGGTCTGTCCTCGTACGGGGATTCGTGGGTATCTCTCGGACTGAAAGCCGGAAACAAAAACTACATTGCGGTATGGCGCAGCGACAGCGGAAACGATACCTGTCTGCTTCCCATTTCGCATCTGCGCGGAAAAGACGCAAGCGTAAAGTGCCTATATCCGCAGAATGCCGCGTGCCGCTGCGCATGGCACAAGGAAAGCGGCGAACTTGCGGTCGAGCTGCCGGTGAATATCTCGGCACGACTGTTTGAAGTAAGTGCAAACGAATAAGGAGGAATCAAGGAATGGCAAAGATTTCTTTACAGAATATTAGAAAGGTATATCCCGGCGGCGTTGAAGTAGTGCCGAAACTTAATCTTGAAATCGCGGACAAGGAATTTGTCGTGCTGGTCGGCCCTTCCGGCTGCGGTAAATCGACTACGCTGCGTATGATTGCAGGTCTTGAGGAGATCACGGACGGTGATATGTATATCGGCGAGCGCCGCGTCAATGACGTTGCGCCGAAGGACCGCAATATTGCGATGGTTTTCCAGAGCTACGCGCTGTATCCGCATATGACGGTTTACAAGAATATGGCGTTCGGACTGTCGCTTCAGAAGATGCCGAAGGACGAAATCGACCGGAAGGTTCATGAAGTAGCTAAAATTCTGGATCTGGAGCATCTGCTGAACCGCAAGCCTAAGGCGTTGTCCGGCGGCCAGCGTCAGCGTGTCGCACTGGGACGCGCTATGGTGCGCGACCCTGATGTATTCCTGCTGGACGAGCCGCTGTCCAACCTGGATGCCAAGCTGCGTACCTCGATGCGCGCGGAGATTGCCCGCCTGCATAAAAGACTGGGCACGACCTTTGTCTACGTAACGCACGACCAGACCGAGGCGATGACGATGGGCGACCGTATCGTTGTTATGAAGAGCGGTATCATTCAACAGGCCGATACGCCGACAAACCTCTACAACAAGCCCTGCAATATGTTTGTAGCCGGCTTTATCGGTTCTCCGCAGATGAACTTCATCGACTGCACGATCGAAAAGGGAAAAGAAGGCTACGGCGTCAATTTTGCCGGCAAACTCATCCCTCTGCCGCAGGGCAAGTTCCCGGACAAGCTGATGGCGGAATACGCCGGAAAGACGGTGGTTCTCGGCGTCCGTCCGGAGGACTTCCATACGGAAAGCGCATTCCTGGAAATGAGCGAGGACAGCACGGTAGAGGCCGAAGTTGAAATCGCAGAAATGATGGGTGCGGAAATTTATATCCATGCTGTATGCGGCGGTCAGAAACTTATCGTGCGCGCACCGTCCCGCGTGCAGGCGGAAAGCGGCGACCATATTTCGCTTGCTATCGATAAGAACAAAATTCATCTGTTTGACAAAGAAACCGAACAGGCAATCAATATTAAATAATTTATTCCTATTAAGCCACCTCTCTCTTCTAATATGGGAAACTCCGTATGGCTGAATATACGCCATATGGAGTTTTCTCGCTCATATGAGCACACAACGCATCGCATTTGATGCAAGATTTTGCATTCATCTTAGGATGTTTATATGTCAGTAACATATCTGTTTCTCAAAAAACTCCACAATCCCCGCTTTCAGCACTCTCCACTCCCGGCCGACCTTTACGGCTGGGAGTTCTTCGTTTACGATCATCTTGCGCACTTGCTGGCGCGTTGTCTTGAGCAGGGCAGCCGTCTCTTTGACGGTTAGGATTTCATCGTTCGACATGGTAAAACCTCCTTGACATGGGTGAAAGCACATTTCACTTTAATTCATGTATACTTATTCTAATGTTGGCGATTGAACGTCAAATCATGCTGTTTAAGCAGGCACAAATACCCTGCAACAGGCCGTTAGAACGAAAATTATAAATGATGATAAAAGAGAAAATTTGCCTGCATGCACTGATGAGAAATAGATTTATGACTGGAATGAAATACATCCTGTCTCCATCTCCTCAAACTTCCCCAACAATTTAATAAGGTCAGATTTTTTAATCCTGCAATCTTTCTGGACGGCTGCGAGCGAAACGCAGCCGTTCGCCTTTTTCGCGATACGGCGCAGCTTCTTTTTCGTCTTTTCGCGGTACTTGGAAGCATTGATACGGTCCAGCAGCTCGGGAAGCGAAACCGGGTCAAAGTGCATCATATGCAGCCGGTGGAGAAACTTATGCTGCTGATTTTCAACCTGAGAGCCAAGTTCGATCAGCTGACTTTCCCAGTCTTTAGCCTTAGTCAACTTGGTGATTTTCGAACGACCAAACCGCAATTCCAGTCGAAGAATATGCTCGTCAATCTTGATATCATGCCGTTTCTCAAGCTCATACGATTTATCATAAACCGAGAAAGCACAGCTTTTAGACTTATTCTCAATCGTCCACGAATGCTTATTGGCTCCCTTGAATTGCTCATCGGAATTTGCGTATTGTCCGAACTTAACCGTGTTGTAATGGGGGATAGGAAAGGATTTCTTGAAAATATCCAAACGATCTTGAACATCAGCCTTGCGTTCATAATACAGATTGCAGGTCAAGTCACACCGTGACAGCTTAAACTCCTTGAGCCGTCGGTCAACGCCGATTTTATCAAGGATATTCCGCAGGCGGTGCTTTACCTGCTGAACAGACTCTTTGTCAGCCTGAAATAATGCGGTCGGTTTATATGTACCAGTGAGTAGGGAGGACGGGTTGATAATCAGTATCAGCCAGCACGGATGCGAAACGGACTGGCCAAGCTGTATCTCAACGCCAATGTCCTTGAACTGCGTTATCTGGTAATACGGCGAAAGACCTAATTTCCCTTTGCTGGTACGAATGCACTCATTTTGTTCAATAATGTTCTGTATTTTGGAATATTTGCATTGTAATTTCAACGAAAAGGTGTGGATGCCGTACTTGTTCGTAATCATTTGCTATTCCTCCGTTTCTGTGCGCAGACTGTGCAACGCTTGCAGGTTTTCGTTTCGTGCTGTCCTTGGTGCTCGAGGATATCGCATACCATGCAGCTTTCGCTATGGATGAAGTTGTGTACTTGGTTTAGATTCGATTTTATCGTTTTCGCAG